>Ga0335077_10000640_pt1 | contig 39515 bp, 31 predicted proteins | sample Lox_Sample_31_FD_207151 | JGI IMG/M metagenome (GOLD analysis project Ga0335077, IMG submission 207151) | Soil microbial communities from Loxahatchee National Wildlife Refuge, Florida, United States - Lox_Sample_3.1 | ecosystem: Environmental > Terrestrial > Soil > Wetlands | place: USA... | reverse complement strand
CCGCCGGAAGCGGAGACGATGACGAGGGGGGTGTGGCGCTCGATGGCGCGCTCCACGGCGCGCGCGATCTTCTCGCCCACCACCGAGCCCATGCTGCCGCCGATGAAGCGTGGATCCATGGAACAGATCTGGACGGGCCGGCCGCTGAGGAGGCCGGCGGCGGAAATCAGCGCGTCGGACAGGCTGGTGGCGTGCTGCATGGAACGGAGGCGGTCGCGGTAGGGTTTGCTGTCAATGAAGCCCAACGGATCGGAAGACTTCAAATCGGTTTCGAACGCTTCATAAGGTCCGTCGAGGAGCAGTTTGAGGCGCGCGGCGGCGTCGAGGCGGGAATGCAGGCCACACTTGGGGCAGACGTTCCAGTTGGCTTCCAGGTCCTTCTTCCAGATGATCTGGCGGCAGGCTTCGCACTTCTGCCAGAGGCCCTCGGTGCGCACGTGGCGCTCGCCGTCGGCGACGGAGGGCAGTTTGTCACCGTTGGGTTTGTCCCGTTTGAACCACGACATCCATGGTCTACGTTAACGCGGGTAGGGATGGCCCCGCAAGGTTGCGAAGGCGCGATAAATCTGCTCCGCCAGCATGGCGCGGGCAAGTTCGTGCGGAAAAGTCATGGGCGAGAGAGAAATGAGAAGGTCGGCGCGATCGGCCCAGCCGGCAGGCAAGCCGTCGTGGCCGCCGATCAGGAAGACCAGGTCACGCCCCTCCATCTCGGCCTTGGCGATGAAAGCGGTGAAGGCCGCGGAGTCCATCGGCTTGCCGGCGGGATCGAGAAAGATCTTGCGGGCGGCGGGATGGCGCTGCGCCGGATCGGTGCGATCGGGCCGGATCTCGCGCATTTCGGCGGGAGCATAGCGGCTGGCGCGGCCCAGGAAATCCTCGGCGATGGCATTGGCGTGGGGATCTTTAGGCTTGCCGATGAAGTAGAGGAAGATCTTCACTCGGCCGGGACCTGGACGGTTTTGGCGCTCCGCCAAAGACGTTCCAGACCATAGTACTCATGCGCCTTGGGCGAGAAAATGTGGACCAGAAGGTCGCCGTAGTCGGCCAAGACCCACTCCGCCTGGTTGTATCCTTCCAGGCTGATGGGCAGCTCGCCGGCCTGGCGTTTCAACTGCAGATGAACTTCGTCGCTGATGGCTTGCACCTGCCGCGCGTTGGCACCCGTGCAGATCACAAAAAAATCGGCGAACGATGTGATGCCGGTGAGGTCGAGAACTTTGATGTCGGCGGCCTTTTTGGATTCGGCAGCCCGGACGGCGATGAGCCAGGTAGGATCGGCGGTCTGTGTGTCGGGTGATACGTTGAGGTCTGCCTTGGTCAGATGTTGCTCCTGTCCTGTCCGTATCGTACTACAGGGAATGCCAGATGGATGCCACCGCGGTCGTGCCGGGTGCTTTGCGGATGGGTATCCTCTCCATCGCCAGTGGCGCCTGAGGTTATGCGCCGCGCCCCTGCTGAGACTACTGAGACATGAAACCACCGCAAGCCCGGCGTTTTCCGCAAGGTCCGCGGGCGGAAGGCGCACGCAGCCTGTTGGACTGCTCTCTCGAGATCGTCGCGGATTGGCAGCCGTTATTTCCGCAGTCGTATACCTATGTCCGCGCCGTGCGTCAGGCAATGGGCACTTTGATCTGCCTGGGGCGCCGCACCTTGTCGCGCAATCATCTGAACCAATGGCGGCCGGCAGAAAGATTGGCGTGCCGAGTACTTTCTCTTCTCACGTTCGAAATGGAACCCGGCGAGGTTGTTCACTCCCGCGCGGGGTTGAGACGGTCGGCGGCGGCCTGTAAGGCGGCTACGTCGTCCACCGCCAGGAAAGCGTTGTCGTCCGTGCGGAACGCGACTCCGGCGCGTTCCAGCTTCCGGTCGATGAAGGAGTGGCCATTGAGCCAGTAGGTGGCGTGGAAGGGGAAGAATCTGGCGACGCGGACGATGATCGGGCCCAGCACCTCGTCGCGGATGTAGACGTAATAGTGGGTAAAGCGGCTGCCCTGATGGGCGAGGATGCGGTGGTTGGGGTCCTGGGTAGGATACTTCGGCATGCTGATGCGGAAGGTGCGACCCTGTTCCATGCTTTTGCAAGTGAAGTAGACACCATAAGCCCCGCGCTTCTCCATGCGGTGCAGTGCCGGTAAAACGTGATCTTCTTTGCGGAGGCCTTTCGCAGCCCATTCCATCGGGACCTTTGTGGTTACGAAGGCCTCCACCCAGTCGCGGTAATCTTCGGTCCGCCGGCTGAGCACTTCTCTGCTCACCACTGGCATGCCCCAGGACTTCGCGGAAGAAATAGACGACTTGTTCCGGCCGGGACAGGCCGCTGAGATAGCCGTGGATGACGATACGGTCGAAGCAATGATATCCAAAAGTGAGCAGATCCCCGAAGAGTTGGGTGAAGAGTTCCATCGGACTTTACTCTCCACAGGCGGAGGAAATCAGTGGGCCGGAAGACCATCAAGCGCGGGGGGCCGGGCAAGCGGCAGATCGAGGGCAAAGACTTCCGTCTCGCTGATGAGATCCGCTACATCCAGCGCCGCGCTGCTGAGCATGATGGGCGCTTCGTGACGGTCGGTCCCCTGGCGCTGTTCTCGACCAACACTGGGGATGCCTGGTTGCTTGACGCGGAAGATCACTTGGCGGCGCGGTTGGCGCGGGATGGCGATCCGGAAAAGATCCAGTTTGAGGAAACCGACACCCGCTTCGCTATCGGCTGGAAGGGCAAATATCAAATCCAAGGCGATGCCTTTGTGTTCGCCGACAACGATTCCGGTCGGGTCGTCACTATCCTGGGCTATCCCGTCCGCCGCATCGCGGAGTGGGGCTGATCGGAAAATTTCAAATATGTTTGGCTAGGCTTTCGGTGCCGAGCGGGGCAAGGCTTACGCGGTTCTTCCCAAGTGGCGCCACGGTGCGGCACGACCTTCGGCGCTAGATCTACTCACACTGCTCCGCAAAGAAATAATAGAGAACCCTGAAAAGGCCGCTCATCTCGGTCTGAAGCCAACCGATCGCCATGTCGACGCGGCCGCGGCCTGAGAAGTGTACAAACTCCAGCTTAATCCTTAAAAGCGAATCAGCCCGATTTCCATAAATGCCAACATCTCGTTTGCAGCCCCGCCGTGCTCCACGATCAGCCCTTCCCGGACACGGTCGATGTTCACGGCTTTCATGCGCACACGTTTATTTGTGGGTTTGGCTCCGGGAGGCCACTCGCCGCAGTGCGTGCCCGTCATACTGACGCAAGTAGCTACCAGGTCGCCTTCGGCAATCTGCTCATCGATAGTGAGGTGCAGGTCAGGATAGGTGGTGCGCACCGCAAGAATGTGGGCGCGGCAACCTTCGATGCCGGCGATCCGGCCGGACATGTCATCCCGTTCGCGATAATCCGCGGCAACGAACTCGTGCAATCGGGCGGTATCGCCTGTGTTGATCACTTCCTCGACGAACCTGCGAATGAGCAGCTTATTCTCGAACGCGGACATTTGATTCTCCTGGCTTGAAGCTCATCTGCTCGTCCACAAAACTACAGTTTCAGGAACAGCGAAAAGACCAATAGATCACTATTTCGTCCCGGCGTGCCATCGCCTGGGTTAATGCTGCAGCGCGCGAAAGTCCCACACGTAATTCCAGGTGTGCGCGCCGCCCATGGTCGCTCCCGGAATGCTGAATGGCTGATTGGGCGAGGTCGCCGGCTGCTGGGTCACGATGATCTCCGCCGCTCCTGATGGCACCGACGCCGGCAGCGTGACAGAGCCATCCGCCGCGCTGGCCCATTGCCGAAAATCGTACGGCTGAATCGGAGAGTTGGCCACTCGCAATTCCACACCCACAAGACTGCGCGCGTCTCCGCCGGACCACGTGAGTTGCAATGGGAACGTCAAAGTTGTGCCGGGTGACAGATCTGTGGTGATGCGGATCGGGGCCGGTATGGTGGCATCCGCGTTCCATGGCCGAATCGCATTGGAGTCATCTCCGGTGGACGCGATCGCGTAGTTGCCGCCTTGCAAGGTGCCCGCAGGCACCGATGCGCTGTAGACCGTCCCACCGCCCTGAGTTTGAGGCGAAATCGTCAGCACATTGGCCGTCACGCCCGTGATCGTCAGGCCGCCCGTCCCGATCGTCGCGGGCAGGCTCGCCGTGCATGACAATGGGGGTTGCACCTGCGCAGTGCAGCAGGACGTTCCGACCGAGGGAACAGCCGGAAACTGAAGCAGATTGCCCTTCCACAACTGGAACAGCACGCCCTCGCTGGAACTCACGGCGTTCGTGTCGGACGTGGTGCTCTTCTGCCAGGTCACCAGCCCCAGACTGTCGGGCGGCGGATCCACGCACGCGCCGCCGCCCGAGTGGATGCTCATGTTCACCATTTGGCTGGAACTGCCGGGGCGGCCTTGCAGGTTCGCCAGATACAGAGGCAGTCGGCAGACCTCCGGAAACGGCTGTGTGCTGTGAGGAATGGCCGCCACTTCGTCCACCCCGATGGTGCCCGGCGAAGGTCCCGCGTAGGTGATCTGCCATGGTGTAGCGGTGCGTTGAATCCCGACCGCTGGCGCTCCAATGCCGATTACCGCTGTCCCAGGGACATTATCCGCGGGGATATAGAACCACGGGAGTCCATCCTGCCGGTCGGAGAAAGCACCGAATCCCGTCATCAGAATGCGGATGCCAACGTCGTTGTTGGGGTCGAAGCTGTTCTGCGTGGTGTTCATGGTCATGCTGGCGTCTGGATGGACGTTCAACACCATGCCCGGCCCGCATCCGGTCGCGTCCTGAGTGAAGATCCCGTAGGCTTCGGGACCCAGCAGCACAGTCATCGGGTCGCTTGCACCTCCGGCGGCAGTCGTCACCACCACATCGGCGGTGGCCAGCGACTTCACCCCCGAGGGCACCTGCGCATTGATCTGTGTCGGCGATACGTAGAACAGCGGCGCCGGGATGCCCTGGAACGTTACCGTAGTGCCGCCCAGGCTCGGCGGCCAAGGCGTGGAACGCACGGCGACTGGCGATGCGGCAAGATTCTGGCCGAAGATCGTCACGACCATCTGGGGTGTCACCAGCGGAGGTTGGTCGAGGCTTAGAAGACTGGCCGCATTCTGCACACCCCCTGGTTGAATTACCGGTTTTTGGGCAAAGAGTCCCAGGGCTCCAAAGACGGGCAGAATCCAGCGAAGAGATCCGATCGTCATACGGGCTGCCAGGGCAATGTTACCAAAGAGGCTTTCCCGTTACGACCATTCTCGCGCGGCCTACGTGATCCATCGTACGGCCGTCAAAGCCGTTCTTGCGCCAGTGCAGGCGATGAGACGCCCATAGAGCGTTCTGACAGGCTGTTAGAATGGTCTCCGATGGGGCGGAAGTACGGGCTCAGCATGCTGCTTGCCGTCTCCTGCGCGCTGGCTGTATTGCTGGCCGCGCTGGCGATTGTGCAATACCGCTGGTCTACCAGGGTGGCGGCGGCGGATGCGCAGCGCGAGCGCGAACATCTCGATTCAGCGGCGTCGCTCTTCGCGAGCCAGTTCGACGCCATTGTGGGGCAAGCCGTTGACTACCTGCAGAATGACGCGTGGGCGGCATTCCGATCGGGGGAGCACGCGGCTCCGCTCCCCAGATTGTTCACCGAGCTCTACCACCTGGATCTTCCGGAAAGAGGGACACCGCAGGCGCGCCGTCTCGACTCCACGGGACTCTTCACCGCGTCGCCGGCGCCCGCCTGGATCGATTTGCCGCGCTGCATTGGCCACGCCATCGAACAGCCGCCTGCATTGATCGTTCCGCTCTACAACATCGCTACTGCCGAAAGGCGCGGCGCCGCTGGAGAGCGCATTGTGAAGACCGCCGCCCGCGTGCCCGAAGGATGTTTCGCCGCGCGGCTCGACCAGGCGTACCTGCACGATGTGCTGATTCCGCAACTGATCCTTCGGGCCTTCGGCGAAACCGCCGCCCGCGAGTACGATTTCGCCGTGATCGAGCGTGGTGGGAAGCGCGACTTGCTCTATGGCGCCGCTCAGCAATCCGACTTGCGGAAGCCGTTCTTCTCGATTTCGCCGGGCCACCTCGCGCTGGGGCACCTGCCCGCAGTTCCCGATCCCGGGCCGGGCCACACCGCCGTACTTGTCCAGAGCGTGGAGACGGTCGTGACCAAAGGCTCGCCGGGCTTGGCAAACCTCTACGGCCCCGGGATTTGGGAACTAAGCATTGCGCATCGCGGGTCGCCCCTGGCGGCCGCCTTCGAAAAGACCCGGCAGCGGGACTGGTTGGCCAGCCTGGGTGTGGAGACTTTGCTGTTGGCGGCGATCGTTTTCCTGGTGATTGGAGCGCGGCGCATCCAACGTCTGGCCGATCAGAAGATGCAGTTCATCGCCGGCGTTTCGCACGAACTGCGCACCCCCGTCTCGGCGATCGCCATGCTCGCCCGCAACCAGGCGGACGGGCTGGTGTCGGGCGCCGATAAAGTGAAGCAGTATGGGGAACTGATCCATCAGCAGAGCCGCCGTCTCAACGAGATGGTGGAGGAGACGCTCGAGTACGCGGGAATCCACTCGGGATTGCGCCGTCCGGCGAGGAATCCGGTCGATCTCGACCGCCTGATACACGCGGTGCTGGAGGCACGCTGTCAGGAGCTGGAGCGCCACGGATTTGAAGTCGAAGTCGCGCTCAGTCCGGACCTCCCGCCGGTGCACGGCGATGAAAGCCTGCTCCGCACCGCCTTCGACAATCTGCTCAGCAACGCGGGTAAGTACGCCCAGGGCGGCCGCTGGATTCGCGTGAGCGCCGATTATTCCGCGCCGGACCAGGAAGTTCGCATCAGCGTGATCGACCGGGGCGCCGGAATCGATGCGGCGGACCAGGCGGAGATCTTCGAGCCGTTCTGCCGCGGGCGGGCCGCCATCGAAGCGCAGATTCCAGGCTCGGGCCTCGGTTTGAGCCTGGTGCGCAGCGTCGCCGAAGCCCACCGCGGCAGCGTGACGCTCGACAGCGCGCCCGGCCGCGGCAGCACCTTCACCCTGCACCTGCCGGTATGAAGCGGATTCTCTTCGTGGAGGACGAGGCCGCCTTTGCGGTGGGTATGATCGACCGGCTGGAATCCGAAGGCTATGCGGTGGAGTGGGCACAGACCGGAACGGCGGGATACGATAAGGCCGCGGCCGGGGAGTTCGATCTCATCGTGCTCGACGTGATGCTGCCCGGCAAAAGCGGGTTCGATGTTTGCCGCGATCTGCGCCGCGCCGGAATCAATGTCCCGGTGCTGATGCTGACGGCGCGCGGCGAGGTGGTGGACCGCGTCGTCGGGCTGAAGCTCGGCGCCGACGATTACGTGCAGAAAAACTGCGAACCGGTGGAGCTGATGGCACGCATCGAGGCGCTTCTGCGGCGCTGGTCGGCCGCTCCGGCTGCCACGCCCGGGACGGCGGAGTTCGGCGACGTGCGCGTGGACCTGCGCAAGCACGAGGTGAGCCGCGCCGGAACGCGGCTGCTGTTATCGCCCGTCGAGCTGCGCTTGCTGGAGTACCTGATCGAGCGCCGCGGCGCGGTGGTTGCACGCGAGGAGTTGCTGGAAAACGTCTGGGGATTGCAGGGCGATACTCTCAGCCGCACGGTGGACGTTCACATTGCCGGTCTGCGGAAAAAGATCGAGGCCGACTCCCGGTACCCGAAGTTTCTTCTGACCGTGAAAGGCGCCGGCTACAAGCTGGCCTGAATCCCCGCCTTTACATTCCTTACATACATTTTGCGCACCGAACATACCTGCGGCGGATACTGGAAACATGAGATCGTGGATCGCGTGCGCTGCGCTGTTCGGCTCGAGCCTGGCGTTCAGCCAGGGACCCGGGAAGCTGACGTTCGAGGTGGCCTCCATCAAGGCGTCCGAGCCTTCCCAGGAAGGCCGCATTGCGATGCGGATGGGCGCCGATGCCGGCATGTTGCGGTACAACAACGTCTCGCTGAAGGACTGCATCCGCACCGCATACCGGGTGAAGGATTTTCAGGTGGAAGGGCCGGATTGGATCGGCAGCGCGCGGTTCGATATCACCGCCAAGCTCCCGGAGGGCGCGTCGCAGGATCAGATTCCGGAGATGCTCCAGGCGCTGCTGGCCGATCGCTTCAAGCTGCAAATACATCGCGAAACCAAGGATCACGCCATCTATGCGCTGGTGGTGGGTAAGGGCGGCCCGAAACTCAAGCCGGCGGAAGTTCCTACGGGCGATGCACCTCAGGCCGGGGGCCCGGGCGGCCCGGGCCGGGGAGGCCTCGGCCGCGGGGGCATGATGATGACGGTCGATGACGCGGGCGCCCATCTGAAGGCCTCGTCGGTGACGCTCGCCAGTCTCGGCGAACTGATGGCGCGGTTCTCCGAGCGTCCCATCGTGGACCTGACGGGGATTCAGGGGCAATACGACTTCGACCTGGTGTTCACGCCCGAGACTCTGCGCGGCGTCCCGGGCGGCGGCCGCGCGGTTGTAGGACCGGGCGGTGGCGGTGCCGGTGGTGGCGGAGGTGGCGGCGGACCGGCACCGGCGGAAGGGGCATCGGATCGCGCCGGCTCGATCTACGACTCGGTACAGAAGTACGGCTTGAAGCTGGAATCGCGCAAGGCGCCCATGGAGTTGATCGTGGTCGATCACCTGGAGCCGAAGCCCACCGAGAACTGAACGTTTAAGTCGCGGGCACTCGTGCGTGCCGTCTCGGCACTCCTGCCGAGACTTTTCGGGACGGTCCAAAACGCCGGCGCCTTCGAAAACGACTGTTTCGACCGCGGCGTTGGTGACGACCAAAGAGAGTCGCCATGAGCGGGGACGCGGCAGCACGAGTGCCCGCGCCACAAATGCGCTCAGCTCCAGAGTGCTGACACGACCTTGCCTTTCACCAGCTCGCGTGGCTGATTCAGGTGATTGAGCACGATCATGTCGGGATCGATGCCGAGCGCATAGTAAGTCGTCGCCAGGAGATCGTTGGGATGCACCGGCTTGTCTTTAGGGGAACTGGCGGTCTGATCCGATTCGCCGTATTGCGCGCCGCGGGCGATGCCGCATCCTGCCACCACCGCGCTGTAGCAATACGGCCAGTGATCGCGGCCGTCCGGAGCATTCGAGTTGCCCGAGGTGCTGACCCCGATGCGCGGCGAGCGGCCGAACTCCCCGACCGCCACCACCAGCGTCTCTTTGAGCAGCCCACGATGATCCATGTCCTCGAGCAGGGCCGACAGGCCGCGGTCGAGTTTGGGACAGTGCAGGTTCTTCAGCGGGGCGAAATTGGCGGCGTGCGTGTCCCAGGAATCGACTTCCGGATTGCCGTTGGCCACCGAAGGCCAGTTCATCTGCACGAAGCGTGTCCCGGCCTCGATCAATCGCCGCGAGAGCAGCAGCCCTTGGCCGAAGGTGGTGCGGCCGTAGCGTTCGCGCATGCTGTCGGGCTCCTTGGTCAGGTCGAACGCATCGCGAGCCCTGCCGGAAAGCACGAGGTCGAAGGCTTTCGCGTAATACTCGTCGATGGCGTAGCTCTTGAGCGCCTTCTCCAGGTCGGGCATGGAATCGTTGATGCCCTTCAGCAACTCGAAGCGGTCCTTAAGGCGCTCGGGCGGCACCTCCTTGCGCAGCGACAGGTCTTCGGTCTTGATCGGCTGGTTGGGATCCTGATAGAGGCGGTAGGGGTCGTAAGCCTTTCCCAGGAAGCCCGCGGCGCCGCCCTTGCCGATGATGCCCGATTCCTGGAGTGGCCGCGGCAGTTCGACAAATGGCAGCACTGCTTCTTTCGGCGGCTTGAGTTTCGATACGTGACTGCCGGCGGTGGGAAAGTCCGCCGGGCTCGGAGGCTCGAGCTGCCCCGAAGGCGAGACGCGATCCGGCGGATAGCCCGTGAGCATCTGGTAGATCGCCGCGGTGTGATTGAAGAGGCCGTTGGGCGTGTAGCTCATCGAGCGGATGAGGGTCGCCTTGTCCAGCGCCTTCGCCATCATCGGCATGTGCTCGCCGATGCTCGTGCCGGGGATCCTGGTCGGAATCGGCTTGAACTCTCCGCGGATGTTGCCCGGCGCATCGGGCTTGGGATCCCAGATGTCGATGTGGCTCGGGCCGCCCTGCAGGAAGACCATGATCACGCTCCTGGCGCTGGCGAAGCCGCGCGCGCCATCGTACTTGTTCGTGGCGGCGGAGGCCTTCTGCCACGCGAGAAAGTTGGAAAGGTTCAGACCCAGCATGCCGATCGATCCCGCGCGCAGCAGTTCGCGCCGGGTCGGCCCTTCGCATGTTTGACAACGGCGTCCTGGAATAACGAGCATCTCGAGCCCCCTGTCGATCAATGGTTGTAGAGAAAACCTTTGCTGTTGACCAGTGCCCACAGCAGATCCTGCGCGCGCGCCGCGCGTCCGCTGCCGCCCTGCAGATAGTGAATGCCGCTCTCCAGTTCCCCGGCGGCGGGCGGGCGGCTGAGCGACGCGAGGTAAAGCTCCGTTACTACGTCGCGATCGGAGCGTCCGCTCAGAATGGCCTTCGCGACGCGGCCATTGGCATCCGCCACGGCATCCGAAATGTTCTTGCCGTTGACCAGGTTGAGCGCCTGCGGCAGGCTGAGGTCGTAGCGGCGTTCGCATTCACACGAAGACTCGCGGGCCGGCCTGCCGAAGAGATCGAGGAATCCGTCCTTGCCTATGTGCGGATCGGTCACCTGCTCGGCACGCGTGTCGGGCGGCGCTTCCGGAAGCACGGGACGCACGCCCGTGGCCTGCGCCAGCGCGTCCATCAACTCCTCGGCGCTCAGCCGCCGAGGCATGGCGTGCGAGAAATTCTCGCCATCCTTTTCGTTCCACTCGTTGGTAGCGACCGAAGCCTGGTAGGCGCGCGAGTTGGCGATAGTGCGCATCAGGAGCCGCAGATCGAAATTGTGATCGAGGAAATCCTTCGCCAGAGCGTCCAGAAGCGCGGGGTTGCTGGGCGGATTCGAAGCGCGGATGTCGTCCACGGGATCGATGATGCCCCGCCCGAAGAAGTAGCTCCACACGCGGTTCACGGTGGACTTCGCGAAGAACGGGTTGTCGCGCGCGGTCAGCCACTCCGCGTATGCCTGCCGGCGGCCCGCATCGGTGGGCGGCGCACCGGTTCCCGACCAGGTGGCGGGCAGAATGAACGCCGGATTCATCACTCGCCCGTCCTTGGGGTGCTTCATGTCGTAATCCCGGCGCTGGTCGTAGAGGATCTCTTCGCCGACTTCGTAGCCCGGCCGCAGCCCCACCGCCGAGAAGAAGGCCGCCATCTGGTAATACTGAGTCTGCGTCCAGCGCTCGAACGGATGATCGTGGCACTGGGCGCACACCATGCGCACGCCCAGAAACACCTGCGTGGTCTTCTCCATGGTGGGCTTGGGATCGCGCGTCACGCGGTAGAAGTTGGCGGCCGGATTGTCGTAGGAGCTGCCCCTGGCCATCAGCATCTCGCGCACCATGCGGTCGTAGGGCTTGTTCTCCGCGATGGATTCGCGGATCCATTCGCGGAATTCGAACGCGCCTTTCTCGCCCAGGTACTTGCGGCTGTTCTGCAGGAGGTCGCCCCACTTGAGCGTCCAGTGGTCCACATAGGCGGGGCTCGCAATCAGTTTGTCGATCAGCTCGGCGCGCTTCGTCCTGGAAGAATTCGAGACGAACGCCTGGATCTCCTCGGGCGCCGGCAACTGGCCCTTGAGATCGAGCGACACGCGTCGCAGGAAGGTGGCGTCATCCGCCACGGGAGACGGCTGGATCTTCAGGCGTTCGAGCTTCGCGTCGATCAGGCGGTCGATGTAGTTGTTCTGCGGCAGCGGCTTCCAGGCGAAGCCCGGCTTGGGATTGAGCACGGTCACCGGCACGGTGGTGAAGGTACCCTGATAGCGCACCATCAGGGTGGCCTCGCCGATGCGGGCGCCTTTGACCGAAGCGTCCGTGACCGCCGCCACGTCCGGCACGTTGCTCTCGACCACGGCCAGGCCTGTCACGTCTCTCTGGCCGCCGCCGGCGAACGCTGCGGAGACCTTGACCTCCATGGTCTCGCCGGGCGACTTCATGAACATCTCCTTCGGCTCCACTTCCAGGCGGCGGACCGAGTCTTTCGAGGGGTCGCCGAACGGAACGCCTTGGGCAATCCAGTTGTAGATCGTCTGGTAATACGGCGAGCCGATTTCGAAGCGCAGTCCGCCGCCGTGCGCCACCTGCTGCGTCGGCTTGGCCAGCATCAGGCTGCGCCCCGGGTCTGCGCGATTGAAGCGCCGGCCGGAGAGGTCGTAGAGCAGCGCCTCGTAGTCGAACTGCGGATCGTAGCCGCGGAGCGACAGCTTGAAGCCGTTCTTTCCCTTCGCGGCTCCGTGACACGGCCCCGAAGTGCAGCCTACCTTATTGAGAATCGGCGCGACGTCACGGAGGAAGGTCACCTTGGGGGCGTCGGCCGCGGAGAGCGCACCCGCGCATAGCAGGAAGAGGATCGGCGATCTACTGTTCCGCATGAGCGGCACCTCCGGTCACCTCAAATGGAATCGCGCGCGCAATCACCAACTCGTCCCCATCCCCGGTGCGGACGCGGCCGTTCACGTACACGTCGTAGAGGCCGGGGTCGGTGGCTTTGGTGGTGGTCACGACGAAACTGCTGTTGGTCATATCAATCACTCGGATGTCCTTGGCGCCGACCACGTCGACGCCGAGATTCTTGGGCGGAGTCCCGGAACCGCGGAACGTCCACTTATAGGCGAACTCGTACCGTCCGCCCTCCGCCATCTGGGTGAACCTGATCTGGTGCACCTCGAGTGTCGCGGCAGGCGGATCCGTTAACGCGGCGGGCAGGTCCCATCCCAGCCACGGCGCGGTGATCGGCCGTTGACGATCCACCACTCCCTGCTCCGTAGCGCCAGCGACATCCACCGACATGCCGAGTCCGCGGGCACGGCGCCGCAACTTCGCGCCGCCGGCGATGGTCCCTTCGCCCCACACCTCCAGTTGGCCGGCGGACAGCGTGACGCCCTTGTCGGCGGTGATCGTCAGGATGCCGCGGCGATTGATGGTGCGGGTATTGGCGGCGTCCATGTACTCGCGCGGGATCATGCCGCCCGCCACGTGGACACCCTCCGGCAGATTCGGAATCGTGAGATGGATCGGCCCATCGTACCCGCGGCGGTCTGCCGACACGCTGATGACCGCCGTGCCGCCCGCCGGAATGTTCAGGAACGGCGTGGAGACCGTGAGCGTGAAGTCCTCGTCCTGTTGCCGCGCGATGAGCCGGTAACCATAAAGGGGACCGCCGCGCAAGGCAAGATCCTCTACGGAAACCACCACCTCGTGGACATCCGCCGGCACGGTGAGAGTGAGGTAGGGATCGCTGCTGGTGCGGCTGGTGCCCTGTACCGCGAACACATCTTCCGGAAGCGGCTGATCGCCCGCCGAGGCGATCTTCTTCCCCGCTCCGTCGTAGGCGGTGATGATGGCCTCGAGATGCGAAGTGCCCAACTCGCGCGCCTGCAGCTCGAAGATCAGCTTTTCGCCGGGCTCTACGCGGTAATGGTAGCGGTCGATCTCTCCTGCCTTATCGAGGCGGCCGTTCATCACGCTGGGGACGGGCACGGCGCCGGACACCGGCTCCATCAACTCGGGCAGGTCGCTCACGGCGAAAACGAACGGCAGGACGGGCGAATCAGGCAGGGCAATGCGCGCAAACGCCTGTGGCGCGGCAGCGGTGCTCAGGTCGGCAACCGACTTCACGCTGGCGCCGAGATTACCGCCGAAGAACGTCACCGGCACGCGTTCGCCGCGGCGTCCGCCGAGCGGGAAGATGCCGTCGGCATAATGGTAGGCGCCCATCTTGAGGCGGTAGAAATTCTGCGCCTGGCTGCTGAAGCGGGCGTCGGTGACTTCCACGTAGTAGTTGCCCTCCGACGGGAAAGTGAATTCCACACGGGCGTCCAGCGAGGCGCCCGGCGCGTCATCGCTGCGCGCAAGTTGCTTCCCCGAGCCGTCCAGGATGCGCAGCACGGGATCGATCGCCGACCCGCAACGCCGCGCTTCCAGCTCGAATACGCGCCGCTCCCCGGCCTTCCCATACACGCGGTAGACATCGCGCTCCGGCCCGCGCAGCGTGCCGTTGACGACGACTGGAGACGAACGCACGGGCTCGGCTGTCTCGATGGTGTCGTTACGATTCGGCGGCGAGTTGGGCAGCGATTCCTCTTCGGTCACTTCCGGGTACGTTCCCAAGGTGAAGAGCAGGACATTGGAGATGCCAGAGGGCGAAGCGATCCGGACCGGATACACGCCGGGAGCCGCGTCCGCGTTCGGTTCCACGAGGAATGAAACGGAGCGTCCGGGAGCAGCCATCGTGCCGGGCATTGGCTGTGCAAGAACCAGCGTGAAGTTGGCCGGCAGCGGGGAAATCACGCGGGCGCCTTCGCCAATGTTGCGGCCGATCGCGGTCAGCGTGAAAGGCCGGCCGATTTCGGCGCCTCGCGGCCTCAACTCCGCGATCACCGGCGCCGCGGCGAGCGCGGTGTGCGCCGCCAGAAGCAGCGCGCAAACGTAACGGATCATCGCAGACCTCCTGGCTCCGACGCCGGCTTTTCCAGTTGCACCGGCACAAACGACTTCCGCAACGCCCCGGTACCGGCGTCATACAAGCGGACGGTGCCATCGAATCCGCCGGTAGCCAGCGTCGTGCTGTCGGGACTGAAGACCACCGTGTAGATGCCCGCCGAATGGCCCTTGCACGAAGCCACCCGCGCGCCGGTATCGGCGTCGTAGATGTTGACTTCAGGCGCGGCGCCGCCCACCGCGATGCGCTTCCCGTCCGGCGACCACGACAGCGCGGCAATCGCCCCGTTCTGCCGCTCCAGCTTGCGAATCAGCGTGGTGTCATCCGCAATCTTCATGTTTTTGGGGCGATCCATCAGGTACACGTAGGCAACGCGGTCCTCGCCCCCGATCACCACGATGTCCTTCGACGGGTGCCGCGCGATCGCCGCCAGTTCGCCGCGCAAGAGATTGACGTTCTCCTGAAATGCGCCGGTCGCGGCGTCGGTCAGTTTGGCGGAGCGGTCGCGTCCAACGGACACCACCCGCTTCCCATCCACGCCGAAAACTGTCCCGAGCACCCAGTTCTCGTGCGCGCCCATCTTCGTCGCCTCTTTGCCGGTGGCGGTGTCTACGATGCGCACGGTGTTATCGGTGCAGCCCGCCGCGACTCGCGAGCCATCCGGCGAGAGCGACACGCCGAATACGGTATCGCCGGTCAGCATGACGGAGTGCCGCAGTTTGCCGGCGGGCATGTCCCAGAGCTGGATCTCGCCGAAGCGCGCCGGTGTGCCGCCGCCGGCCACCAGCAGCGAGCCATCCTTCGAAAACGCCAGCGACAGAATACTGTCCGAAAGCCCCGGAAGGCGCTTGGGAGGCGCACTGCCATCCAGCGTGTGCAGTATGACCTCGCGATTGCCCGACACCGCGAGCATCTTCCCGTCTGGTGAGAACGCCAGCGCTGTAAGGACAGGCGGCTGCACGTACACCGTGGGTGCGCCTGCCGTGACGGTCTCGCGCGCTCCTTCGGGCGTGTCGTCTTTACCGCCGGCGGCGACCCAAGTGCGGATCAACTCGATCTGCTCCGCGGGCAGCGGCGGCATACCCAGCGGCATCTGCGGCTTGCTCTCGCCGGTGATGTACTGCACGATCAGCGGCAGTGCCGGGCCGCGCTTGCCTCCCGCCTTGAGTCCCTCGTAGGTGGTGAGATCCAGATTCGACGATTTCATGTTGGGCTGATGACAGCCCTGGCATTGGCGCTGTAGGATCGGCCGGATGTCTCGGAAATAGCTGGGATCCGCGGCGGAAAGCACCATCGGAACCCACAGCAGCGCCAGCGTACGCACCTCTCCCCTCCGTTATGGAAGTGCCTTGATTATATGGCGATTGGAGCTTGGTTGCAATTCGCGCGTGCGGCCGTCTGCGTATAATCGACCTATGAAACTCGTTGCCCTTGCCATCCTCGCGGGCGCTCTGGCGTCCGCGCAAAGCTTCGACCCGAAGATGCCGGAATCGGTGCCGAAAGTCGAAGGCCGCGTCGTGGAACAGGCCACCCTGCGCTATATCGACATCCGGCCGGGCGATGGTGCGGTGGCTGCACCGGGGCAGCAGTATTTCGTCCATTACACCGGCTGGCTTCGCGACGGAACGCAGTTCGATTCATCGGCCGGCAAGGACCCGCTCAAGTTCGTGCAGGGCCGCAGAGAAGTGATCGCCGGGTTCGACGTGGGCTTCGAGGGCATGAAGGTGGGCGGCAAGCGGCGGCTCTTCATCCCCTACCAACTGGCCTACGGCGATCAGCAGCGCGGCAAGATCCCGCCCAGGTCGGAACTGATCTTCGATATCGAACTGGTGGCGGTGAAGGATGCACCGCCCGCCTCCGCCGGCGCGGAACTGCTGCTGCCGTTCACGGAGTTGCAGGAGCACGTGCTGGCGCTGGCGAAAGCGATCCCGGAAGAGAAATACTCCTGGCGGCCCGGACCCGGCGTGCGCTCCTTTCGCGAGGTCTTCCTGCACATCGTTTTGGGCAACGAATACCTGCTCAACATCGCGAACAACGCGCCCTCCATGGACGAGTTGCGCCGGAAGGTCGCCGAAAACGAGAGGCGTGAGAAGGAGCCCGTGAGCAAAGAAAAGCTGATCCAGATGCTCACCGAGAACTTCGCCACGGTAAAGCAAACCTTCGACAGCGCGCGGGCGGCGTCCTTGAACCGAACTGTGGATTACACGGGCACGCTCACCACGCGCCGCGGCGTGCTCACGAAACTCGATACGCACCTTGCCGAACACGCCGGCCAGTTGATCGCCTATGCCCGCGTCAACGGCATCGTTCCGCCGTGGGCTGAGTAACGCGGTAATATCGCGAGTCTTCCGGCTTCGCACCCCAGTATGGCGGAAGCCATGCCGAGCGAAAGCCGGCCGGAACAGATGCGGGACTAGCGGCAGCCTCCGGGTTGCCTCCGACGGGGGTGTCAGCCGTCTGCAAAACGGACGCATCGCCACCCTCGACCACGCCAACGGACTGCCCTGCGACGCAGCGCAGTGGACCATGCAGGACGATACCGGAGCGCTCTGGCTGAACATGCCGTGCGGCCTGGTGAACCTCCCGCGCCCGGAACTGGATTCCTGGAACGCGGATCCAAAACATAGGCTCCGGGTCAGGCTCTTCGGCAGTTCCGATGGATCGATCAGGTCACTGCCAATGGCACGGCTTTCCCGTTGCCCGCGGGCCTTTGCGGCATCCCAAGCTGATCCGCCAACTGCAGATCGACTCCACCGCGCTCAGCTTTGTGGCGCCGGAGAAGAATCCGTTTCCGCTACACGCCGGAAGGCCAGGATCCCGATTGGAAGGAGACCACCGATCGCAGGGCGTCCAATGGCAATCTTCGCCCGCGCAACTATCGCTTCCGTGTCCAGGCCTCGAACAACAGCGGCGTGTGGAATGAAGCCGGCGCGTCGCTCGATTTCTCCGTCGCCCCGGCATACTGCCAGACCGCCTGGTTCGGCGCCCTGTGTGGCGTGGCGTTTTGGCGATCCTCGCAGCGGCCTACCTACTACGGCTGCGCTACCTGAGACACCAGTTCAACATGCGGCTGGAAGAGCGCGTGGGGGAGCGCGTACGCATCGCGCGCGAGCTGCACGATACGCTGCTGCAGAGCTTTCAAGGCATGCTCATGAAGCTTTCCGCGGTGCCGTAACAGATCCCGGAGCGCCCCGACGTCCGGGCGACCCTGGAGACGATTCGCCGCGCAGGGACGGAAGGCGATCACAGAGGGCCGGAATGCGGTGCAGGGACTGCGTTCCTCCACAGTCGTCACCAACGACCTGGTACGCGCGATCACCACTCTCGGAGAACAGCTCTCCGCCGAACGGGCCGGCCTGAATTGTCCCGAGTGTCGAGTGCAGGTGGAAGGCAAGTCCAGAGATCTGGCTCCACTCGTCCGCGACGAAGTTCACCACATCGGCTGTGAGGCGCTTCGCAATGCCTCCCGGCACGCAGAGGCACGGACAATCGAAGTGGAAATTCAATATGGCGACCGGCAGTTTCGGTTGGGGGTTCGGGACAACGGCAGGGGCATCGACTCTGTGGTTCTGGCCGCAGGCCGGCGCGTCGGACACCACGGCTTGCCCGGCATGCAGGAATGCGCCCGTCTTGCGGGCTCAAGCTGGGTATCTCGAGCAGGCCCCGATTCCGGCACCGAAATCGAACTCCGGATTTCGGCATCGTATGCCTATCTGAAATCCTCCGCTGCGGGCAGATCGATTTCTTCGAGCAATTACACCAACCCAACCATCGCCGGCTCATCGAACCCCAGCACGATGTGGGTTCCCTTCACCAGAATCGGCCGCTTGATCAGGTTGGGATTCTTCGACATCAACTGCAAAGCCTCCTCGCGCGATGGTGGATGGTCCTTCATGCCGCGCTCGCGGTACAGCTCGTTCCGCGGATTCAGAAACAACTGGTAGTCGCGCTTTCCGATCAGCCGGTCGAGTTCTTCGACGGACAGCCCCTGATTCAGGTCGATTTCCTCAAAATCCGCGCCCTTTTCGCGAAGCCAACTCTTCGCTTTCCGGCAAGTCGTTCAAGTGGGTTTCAGATAAAGTTTCATCACAGCCAGTTTAAATCCGCGTAGCGCTCTCCCGTGAGATGCAGAAAGAGCGGCTCCAGCGCGCGGAACGTCTTGCCGTCGTATTCGATCTCGCCGTCACGCGCAAGCACCGTGATGTCGCCCTGCCACACCAGCTTGCCGGGGCGCGTGATGATGGCCACTTCGTCGCAAAGACGCTCCACGGTCTCCAGCACGTGGCTGGTGATGAAGACCGTACGTCCGCTCTCCGTGAACCTTCGGAGCCACTGCTTCATCAGCGCGACCCCGGCCGGATCGATGCTCTCGAACGGCTCGTCGAGGAACAGCACCTCTGGAGAATGGATCACGGCCGCAGCAAAGGCTACCCGCTTGCGCATGCCGGTGCTGAATTCGGACAACATCTTGGAAGTCTCGGTGAGTTCCAGGGCGGCCAACAGCTCGGAAACGCGTTTCCGCGTGGTGGCCTCGTCCAGGCCGAACATCCGCGCGATGAACGCCAGGAATTCGTGGGCGTACAGCGGCTCGAACAGGCCGAGCGTTTCGGGCATCACTCCCATTCGGCGTTTGAGCGAGGCGCTCTCGGTCGTGAAATGCTCGCCCAGAATTTCCACCTCGCCGGCGCTGGGGTCGAGCAGCCCGGTCATGCAGCCGATGGTGGTGCTCTTGCCGGATCCGTTGGGACCCAGAAAGCCGAACATGCTGCCCGGACGAACCGCGAGCGAAAGGTTCTCCACGGCCACTACCGTGTCGTACTTCTTCACCAGGTTCGTGAGGCGGATCGCGTTCTCCATGGAATCAGCTTCTACTCTCGATGACGGCCAACAACTGCTCGCGGCGCGCGACAAAGACGTGTTCCGCGCGTCGCAGCGAGATAAAGTAAGTGACCATCGTGATCGGCAACAGCGGGATGGCGATCCACCAACGGTCCGCCTCCACCGCATTCGGCCAGAGCTTCCTGGCCTCCAGCATCTGGGGTACGAAAATCGCCGTCAGCACGCTCCCGATCACCAGGACGTTCGCTGCAAACGAAAGGTCGTTTCCGAAGCTGGCTTTGTAGTTGCCGCGCCGAGGCGAATACAGCGTCACCCACAGCGCGATGCCATTCAGCAGAAACACGGCCGACCAGGCGACGCCCGTGAACATGACCGGCGTGCGCCAATCCATCGCAAATGGCGGGAAGATCATCAGCAGCAGCGTTGCGATGGGAATCAGGGCGGATCCCAACAGCACGAAGGTGTAGCTTCCCGTGCGGAGCACGGCCGCCGGATCGGTGGGCAGCAGCATATATCGCCGGAATCCGCCGCCGACGTAACCGAACTGGTTCGCCGCGAACTGCAAGGTGCCCATGAAACCGACGAGCGTGAACACGCCGAGCGTCAACAGGTACCGGTGCCCCGGCGCCGCCTGCCTGGTGAAGATCCTCAGCAGAAAAACATTGATCGGGATTGCCAGCGGGTATGCCATGCGGAAACGGTTGTTCCTGGAAAAGAAGCGCAGCCACTGTCCCACCAGCACCGCGTTCTCCGCCCCAAGCCACCCTCCTACCCGCTCGAACGGACTCTCCCAGGAAACCTCGGAAGCCTGCACGACTTGAGTCTGAATCGGCCGGCTTTCGAGCACAGCCAGCGCAGAGGCCAGCCCCACGATCCACGCCGCGACAACCGCCCAGCCCCCAAACCCGGCGAATCCCAGGTGCGTCATCGACTGGGCGGCCCCGGCCGGAGGGGTATACCGCAAGGCCTCCACCAGCGGCCGCAGCGCCGGGGATCCTTTACCCAGTCGCGGACCGATAACTCCGGGAAGCATTCCCAGGCACACGATCAGCGCCAGCAGCAGCGTGGATCCGCCTTTCTTGCTCACCAGCCGTTCCACCAGCTGCCCTATTACGCGGGCGAACAGGTAGTTGGAAATGAACAGCAGGAGCACGCCGACTATCCCCAGCCAGAACGACCCGGCGCCGTAGACATACATGCCCAGCGCCAGCCCCACTTCCAGCGCCAGAATCAGGTACCAGAATGGATCGAGGATCCCGATGAGGTGCCGCACCAGCAGCCGCTCGCCCGACCGGAGCGGATACCGGCGCATCTCGGCATCGGAAAAGATCGTGTTCATCCCGAAGCCCAGCAGCACGCTGGCGAGCGCCGCCTGCACGTACATCCCGGCGAGCAAGGCCGCGGCCACCGGGTAGCCTTTGCCGGTCCGGACGGCCACGATGCCCGCGCCGATCCCTCCCGCGGAGAAGATCGCGATGACCATAATCAGCAGGATGTAGCCCGCCAGGAACAGCGCGATCTTGCCGTTGCGGGTGCGGGTCCTGGCCCACATCAGTTTGTAGCGGAGCCTGACCAGATGGCCGATCAGTTCGGTGTTCATGTTCCGCCCGCTCCTTATTTCCGCGGCCGGATCACCTCTTCGTTGAGATAGGGCCGCAACGCCTCGGGAATCACCACGCTTCCGTCCCTCTGCTGATAGTTTTCCACGATTGCGACCCAGGTCCGTCCCACGGCCAGCCCGCTGCCGTTCAGGGTGTGGACCAGCTCGCTCTTCTGCCCCTTGCGGAACCGGATGCCCGCCCGCCGTGCCTGGAAGGCCTCGTAGTTCGAGCAGGAGGAGATCTCCTTGTACCCGTTCTGTCCCGGCAGCCAGACCTCGATATCGTACGTTTTGGCGGAGGAGAAGCCCATATCTCCCGTACAAAGGACCACCGTCCGATACGGGAGCCCCAGCCTGCGGAGGATGTCCTCGGCATCCGCCGTCAGCTTTTCCAACTCATCGTAGCTCTGCTCCGGACGGCTGAACTTCACCAGCTCCACCTTCTGGAACTGATGGACGCGGATGATGCCGCGCACATCGCGGCCGTAGGATCCGGCCTCGCTGCGGAAGCATGGGGTGTACGCGCACAAGTGGATCGGCAGGGCATCCTCGTCCAGAGTTTCCCGAGCATAGATATTGGTCACCGGGACCTCGGCCGTAGGGATTAGCCAGTAATCCGTGCCCTCGCACTTGAACTGGTCCTCTTTGAACTTGGGCAATTGGCCGGTGCCGAACAGGCTTTGGGAATTCACCATGAAGGGCGGCAGAACCTCGGTGTAGCCGTGCTCCCGGCCGTGAACATCGAGCATGAAGTTGATCAGTGCCCGCTCGAGCTTGGCGCCCAAGTCCCAATACAAAGCGAATCGCGCCCCGGTAATCTTGGCCGCGCGCGCCAGATCGAGGATCCCCAACTCCGGGCCGAGATCCCAATGCGCCTTGGGTTCAAAATCGAACTGCCGCGGCTCGCCGCAGCGGCGGACCTCTACATTGTCATCTGAACTTCTCCCGACCGGCACGGACTCGTGAGGGACGTTGGGTATCCCCTTCATGAGTTCCTCGAACGATTCGTCCAGCGACTTTGCTTCCTTCTCGCGCAAGGCGATCTCTTCGTTCATCGCCCGGATCTGCAGTTGCAGTTCGCTGGTGTCCTTGCCCTCGCGTTTCAGCTTGGGGACTTCCGCGCCCGCGGCATTCTTGCGCTCTTTCAGTTTTTCAGCCTGGAAAATGGCGGATCTGCGCTGTTGGTCCAGCTCTCGGAACTGGTCGAGCTGCGGCGTGGGCCCGCGTGTGGCCAGCCGCTCCGCAAGCCGGTCGAAGTTGGCGCGGAAGTAGTTAAGATCGTGCATTCCCCATGCTATCGCATGTGGTGAGGAGCCGCGGAACAGAGGAGGGCGGCCAGGAGCCGGCGCAACAGCCGGAAGCTACTCGTCGTCGTCTTCCACGGGGACAGGTTCGAGGTCTTCAGCCTCGAAAATCTGACGGCAATCCAGACATTCGAGGTACTCCACGCCGTCTCTTCGGGCGATGATCTGGGTACGGGTGTGGTCGCAAGCGGGCTGCATAACCTACTTAGATGAGACATATTTTACCCACGTACACGCGCTTGTCAAGCCCCCTTTCGTTCTTTTGACACGGCTCCTCGCCGGGCGCGCCTCCGCATGCGATACACTGCACTACTAGGCTTCCTGGGAGACGAACATGAAACGCCTGCTTCTCATCGCGGCCAGCGCGGTCGTTGCTATCACTTTCCTCGCTACGGTGCCCGACCATTCCCGCGTACTGGCACAAAACCGCATGACGTTCCCGCTGGCGTCGCAGACCAGCGGTCATATTGCCCTCGGGCTCGCGATTCGCAAGCTCGGCGTCTCCGGGACCTTTCTGCAGACCGCGGCGCACCCCGACGACGAGCACAACCCGCTGTATGCCATGTTCACCCACGGCATGGGCCTGCGCTCCATCGATGTGCAGACCACCCGGGGCGAGGGCGGGCAGAACGAAATCGGACCCGAATTGTTCGGCGACATGGGCGTCCTCCGCACCGCCGAACTGATGGCGGCACATCGCATCGATGGCGCCGAGCAATACTTCACCCGGGCGATCGACTACGGCTATTCGTTCGATCCCCAGGAAGTGATCGACAAGTGGGGCAGGACCGAAATCGCAGGCGATTTCGTCCGGCTCATCCGCACATTCCGGCCCGATGTCGTATTGACAATGAATATTCAGGGGCGCGGCGGCGATCGCGCTCACGAAGCTACTACCGTCCTGACACGGGAAGCCTTCCGCGCCGCGGGTGATCCCAACATGTATCCCGAACAGATCCGCGAAGGACTCCGGCCCTGGCAGCCCCGGAAACTGTACTTCTCCGCGGGCTTCCCGGGAGGCGGAAGAGGCGGCGCCGACGGACGCGATGGAGGCAGGGGAGGCGGCGATACGGGGCGCGGCGGCGTCAACCCGGCGCCCCCCGCACGCGGCAACGGCAGGCGCGGCACCGGTGCGGCATCGGCCAACCAGCCTGCCGATGGACGCGGACCCGCTGGCCCGCCGGTGAAACTGACCATGGTCAACACGGCCATGTACGATACCCTTCTGGGCCGCACCTACGCCGAAATCGGCTCCGATGCCCGCAGCAATCACAAGTGCCAGGGAACTACCGGTCTTCCGCCCCTTCCGGGTGGCGCCGGCGGCCGTGGCGGTGGCCGCGGAAACGGTTACCAGTTGGTGAGCACCTCCATCCCCGGGCAGATGGATAAAGACGAAACCTCGCTCTTCGACGGCATTGACATCAAGCTGGAGGCCCTGGCGCAGTATGCCGGCAGCAATCCGCCGGAGGCGCTCACCGCCGGCCTCGCCGCCATCGCCGACCAGGCCCGCCGCGCTCGTACCGCGTTCGAGTCCGGCAACGACAATGACACCGCCGCGCCTGTGGAAGCCGGCCTTGCGGCGGTCCGCGCTCTCCGGGCGCAGCTTGCCTCGCTTCCACTCTCTGACTCGGCGCGCTACGAAATCGACTTCCGTCTCAAGGTCAAGGAGCGCGATTATGAGGATGCCGTGTTTGCCGCGCATGGCCTGACCTTCGACGCGGTGGCCGACGACGGGCTGGTCGTGGGCGGACAACCCGTGAAGCTGACCATTCTGGCGGTCAACCGCGGTGCGTCCGAGGTCAACATCACCGGCGTGGCGGCCTCCGGCTTCGACTCCCCCGGCAACTGCGCTCCGGGAGCCGTGAAAAAGGACGCGGTCTACACCTGTTCGGCCGATCTGCACGTTCCCAAAGACGCCCGCCTGACGACGCCTTACTTTTCGGACAACTACTGGAAGAACCCCTCCAGCCACGCCATTGACATCTTCGAGCCGGACGTGCCGTTCGGCGTGCCTTTCCGCCAGTCTCCGTTCCGCGTAACCTTTCACGTCAAGGCGGGTACCGCCGAGGTCACCCGGGAACTGCCCGTGCAATACCGCTATGTGAGAGACATCTACAACGGCGATAAGCGCATGGAGCTGAATGTGGTGCCGGCCTTCTCCGTGAAGATCACCCCGCCGCTGGTGGTGATTCCGGCTGCCTCCGGAGCCGCCTCGAAGCCCGTCCAGCGCGAGGTCTACGTGTCCGTCACCAATGGCGCCAAGGCCGCCGCCGAGGCTGCCGTGACGCTCGAACTCCCCGCCGGATGGAAGGCCACCCCCGCCAGTGTGCCCATTCATTTCGTGCACGAGGACGAATCGCTCTCCGCGCGCTTCCAGATTACCGCTCCCGCTCAGGTGAAGACCGGCGGATACACTCTGCGGGCGGTGGCGACGTCACCCGCCACCGGAAGCGAGAAGTTCTCCAGCGGGTACCAGGAGATCGAATATCCGCATATCCAGCGCCAGCAGGTGATCAAGCCCGCCGAAACCATCCTCAAGGTCATCGACGTGCGCACAGTCCCCAACATCTCCGCCGGCTATATCGTCGGGGTTGGCGACCAGGTACCGCCGGCCATCCAGCAGTTGGGAGTGAAGCTGTCGTTCATCGACCAGGACGAGCTGGCATGGGGCGACCTTTCGAAGTACGACGTGATCGTGACCGGAGTGCGCGCCTATGAGCGGCGCTCCGACCTCCGGGCCTACAATCACCGCCTGCTGGACTACGTCGAGCGCGGCGGGACGGTGTTGGTGCAGTACAACAAGATGGAGTTCAACCAGGCGGAATACGGCCCCTTCCCGGCGAAGGTCAGCGGAAACCGCGTCTGCGACGAGACCGTGCCGGTAAAGGAACTGGTGCCGGCACACCCGGTATTCAACTTCCCGAACCGGATCGGCCCCGCGACCTGGACCGGGTGGGTGCAGGAGCGCGGCCTCTACTTCCTCGGAGAGAAGGACAAGAAGTACACCGATCTGGTGTCGATGATCGATTCCTTCCCCGACAATCCCGGGGAGAAGCTCGGGGCTTTCGTGGAGGGACGGCTCGGCAAGGGCCGATGGATCTATCTCGGCCTCGGGCTGTGGCGTCAGCTTCCGGCCGGGACCGACGGCGCCTACCAGCTTCTGGCTAACCTGCTCAGTTTGGGCAAGGCGCCGGCGGAGCGTAGAACCACCGCCGCGGTTCGATAGGCGCTTTGCTTACCCGACCGCCTCGAATGCACCTTGGATGGAAGCAATCGCAGGCTGTAAGATCGTCTCCCGCGCGACCCCGTGCCGGGCCTGCCCGGTTCCTCCCGCGTTGATGACCTGGATCTCCGTCACTCCCAGAAATGCGAAAAGGGATCGCAGGTACGGCTCGACGAAGTTCATCGCCGCCCTCGGACTTCCTGCCTCGTACGAGCCGCCTGAGGCAACCAGAAACGTGGCCTTCCTGCCGCGGAGCAGGCCGACGGCCGCGCCATTCTCGTACGAGTACGTCTCGCCGGCGCGCGAGATCTGGTCAATCCACAGCTTCAGAACGGAAGGAATCGAAAAATTGTGCATCGCCACCCCGAACACATATTCGTCGGCCGTCTTCAACTCCGCGATCAACTCGTCAGACAGCTTGAGTACCTCAACCTGCTTCGCATCGCGGCTGGGTCTGGGCGTGTAGGACGCCGCGATCCACTCCGCGTTGAGGGGCGCAATCGAGGTGGCCGCCAGATCGCGAGTGACGACCCTGCCGCCGGGATTCTTCTGGAGCCATTGCTGGACGAATTCATCCGTCATCTGTCGGCTAAACGATCTGCTGCGCGTTTGCGGGCTGGAATCGATCCTGAGTAGCGTTGGCATCTGTTTCTCTTCTTTCACGACATATGATGCTTAACCAACAGTTGTCGATTCAAGATAAGACGACATCCGTTGTTTTATCATCAGGTAAGGGGACCGCGATGAGCCATGACGTTGCCGAAAACCTCGACCCGCGCATCCGCAGAACCCGCCTCCAACTCCGGCAAGCTCTCGATAAGCTTATGAAAAATAAGAAATTCGATGAGATCTCGGTGCAGGATATCGCGCAGGCGGCGGCGGTCAATCGAGCCACGTTCTACGACCATTACGCCGACAAGTACGCCCTGCTCGAATGCTCGGTAGCGGGCCGTTTCCACGAACTGCTGACGGAACGCTCCGTGCAATTTGATCGGACCTGCGCATCGGCGCTGCAGGCGATGGTGTTGGCGGTTTGCGACTTCCTCGCAGCCGGGCCGCCGCTGGAACCCCATATGGAAACGGCCATCGTTGCCGTAGTCCGAAGGACACTGCTCGAGGGCCTGAAGCGCCACCCGCCGTCTAAGGATGTCGCCCCGGAGATCGTCGCCGCGGCGGCTGGCGGAGCGGTTTACGGGGCTGCCAGGGAATGGGCGCAGACGGTGGATCGCTGCTCGCCCGTCGAGATGGCCCGACGGGTTGCCGTCCTGGTCGCTCCGATGCTTGACTTGGTTCCCGGCACAAGTTCTGATACTGTGATTCCAAATGAAGAAACTGCAGCCGGTTGTCTGGACTAAAGGGACCTTCCTGAGCCCGCAGTATTTGCAGCTTCAGGACCGGTTTCTGGAAAACCTGCTGCAGTTTCACCTGGAAAGCCTGTCCTTCCGCCCGTACGGATTCCGGTCTCTCCAGATCAGCCAGGAGGAGCTGGATGGAGGCGCCTTGGCCATCACCAGCGCGTCCGGAATTTTTCCCGACGGCCTGCTGTTCGACATTCCGGGCTCCGACCGCGTACCGCCGCTCAAACAACTTGCCGAGTGCTTCGAGCCGGACCAGACCACCCTCGAAATGTACCTGGCGGTTCCGCAATACCGGGAGCGCGGGCTCAACGTAGCCACATCGCCGCGCCAGGGCGGGGCCCGCTACCGCGCCGAATTCGAGCTGTTTCGTGACGAGAACACCGGGCTTTCGGAAAAGCCGGTGCAGATCGCCCGCAAGAACCTTCGCCTCCTGGCGGAAGGCGAAGCGCTGGAGGGTTACTCCGCCATGCGGGTCGGCCGGATCAACCGCGAGGTCACAGGCGCGTTTTCCCTGGATCCCCGCTTCGTCCCACCGCTGCTCGACTACCTTACCAGCGATTACCTCTCGGCCATAGCGCGCCGTCTGGTGGAGATTCTCAGCGCGCGTTCGGCGGCCATCGCCTCCGTGCGCCGCCAGAAGAGTGTGACGCTGGCCGATTTCACGGCCTCCGATATTGCCGACTTCTGGCTGCTGTATTCCATTAACACGGCGCTTCCAACCTTCCGCCACCTGTTTGAGACCCGCGGCGGCCATCCCGAAATTCTGTTTTCCGCCATGAGCGACCTGGCGGGAGCCCTGACGACGTTCTCCACGACGATCCACCCGCGCGACTTGCCGCCCTACGACCACGACAATCTGGGCGTCTGCTTCACCGACCTCGACGAGAAGCTCCGGCTCCTGATCGAGACCGTGGTGCCCAAGAACTTCGTCGCCCTTCCGCTGAAGATCTCGCAGCCGTTCATTTACGCGACCTCGATCGATAACGACAAGTACCTGTTGAATACCAAGATGTACCTGGCAATCCGCGCCGAGACCAGCCAGGCGGACATCGCGGGCGGCGTTCCGCAACTGGTGAAGGTCTGTTCGGCCAATCATATCGATCACCTGGTGAAGTATGCGCTGCCGGGAGTGCCCCTTACGTTCGTGCCGCAGCCTCCGAACGCCATACCGGTGAGGCTCAACTATCAGTACTTCAGCCTGAGCCAGTCGGGCGCCTCCTGGGAAGCCATCCAGCGCGCCCGGAACCTGGCGGCCTACGTTCCCGCCGAGCTGCCGAATCCACAATTGGAGCTGATCATTCTCCTGCCGCAACCAGTCTGAGCGGCAGACTCGCAACCGCCGGCCTCGCCCATGCGGTAGAATCGCGGGATAACGAAAAGCGGACCTGCTATGCGATTCCTGCTTCTTTTTCTTTCCCTTACCGCGGCGGGACAGGCGGCGGACCATCAGCTCAAAGCCACTCCCGGCACCGTGGCTTGGGGATATTACTGGTACAACGCCAAGCCCGTGCTGCGTATCAAGTCGGGCGACACGGTCGAGATCCAGACGATGAGCACCAGCAGCCCCACCTCGCTGATGAATAACGGAGTCAAACCCGAGGACATCCAGCCGGAGTGGAAGGCCATCTACGACCAGGTCAAGCGGGAAGACCGCGGTCCCGGAGGCCACGTCCTCACCGGCCCGATCTTTATCGAGGGAGCGGAGCCGGGCGACGTGCTCGAGGTCCGCATTCAGAAGATCCAACTCTCGGTGCCATACGCCTCCAACGGGTTCAGCCCGCAGCGCGGCGTTCTGCCGCCGACCGATTTCGAGCGCGGGCGCACCAAGATCATCCCGCTCGACCTCCAACGCAACGTCGCGAAGTTCGCCGACAACATCGAAATTCCGCTGCACCCATTCTTCGGCAGCATGGGAGTGGCGCCGGATGAATCCAAGGGCAAGGTGAATAGCGCGCCGCCCGGCGAGCACGCCGGCAACCTCGACAACAAGGATCTCATCGCCGGGACCAAGCTCTTCATCCCGGTCCATGCGCCGGGAGCGCTGTTCGAAGTCGGTGACGGGCACGCCGGGCAGGGGAACGGCGAGGTGGATATCACCGCGATGGAAACGGCCCTGGTGGGCACCTTTCAGTTTATTGTGCGCAAAGACATGCACCTGAAGTGGCCGCGCGGGGAAACGCCGACTCACTGGATTGCCATGGGACTCGACCCCGATCTGACCCAGGCGCTCATCCTCGCGGTGCGCGAGACTATCGATTTTCTGGTCAAAGAGAAGCACCTGTCGCGCGAGGACGCCTACGCGCTGGCCAGCGTGGCCATCGATTTCAATATCACCCAGGCGGTGGACGGCACCAAAGGCGTTCACGCCATGATCCCTAAGAGCATCTTCAAGTAACGGAGTCCCTGGCCATGAAGAGTCTGAATCGCCTGCTGGCACTGCCGGCATGCCTGTCGTTCGCGGGATGGCTGGCCGCCCAGGAACAGCCCAATCCGAAGACCCTCCTCCCGCCCGCCACCATTCAGAGCCTCGTAGACGAAGTCAGTGGCACGCTGGCCTACCAGCATATCGTCGACCTCGCCGGCTATGAGCACGACCGTCTGGAAGAAGAGTACAAGACCACTTACCGCGAAGCCGCTTTCATCGAGAAGATGGCGAAACAATACGGCCTCGAGGATGTGCACATCGAGCGCTTCAAGCTGCCCAACAAGACCTGGGACGGCGAAGTGGGAGAACTCTGGCTGGTGAATCCGGAGAAGCGGCTGCTGCTGAGCTACCGCGACATCGCGGCGGCGCTGGCCACGGGCAGCAAATCCGCCGATGTCACCGCGGACCTGGTGTATGTCGGCCGCGGCGACAAGGAGAGCGATTACGCGGGAAAGAACGTCGCCGGCAAGCTCGTGTTGGGCAGCGGCCCGGTCGGGACCATGCACAATCTCGCGGTGCGGAACCACGACGCGGCGGGAGTCTTGTCTTTCAACGATCCGACGGGAAAGCCGATTGACCGGCCCGACCAGATCGCCTGGAACGGCATCGCCGGCCGCGGCGGCGCCACCGGCGCCACCACCTTCGGTTTCAACCTCTCCCACCGCATCGGCATGGAACTGGTCGGCCTGCTGGAACGAGGCGATAAGGTCACGATCCATGCCATCGTCAAGACCACCGAATACGACACCGACATGCAGGTGCCCACGGCCGTCATCAAGGGAGACGGCACTTCGCAGCAGGAGATCGCCATCACCGGCCACTTATTCGAGGGGATTGCGAAGCAGGGCGCCATGGACGATGCTTCCGGCAGCGCGGCCGCGCTCGAGGTCGGCCGCGCCTGGATGAAGCTGATTCACGACGGAGTGTTGCCGCGCCCCAAGCGCACCGTGCGGTTTCTGTGGATCCCGGAGATTCAGGGCACGCGGGCCTATCTCGACCGCTTTCCCGAAGAGACCAAGCGGATGGTGGCGGCCATTTCCATGGACATGGTCGGTGAGGACGTCACCAAGAATCGCAACAGCCTGCATCTGTTCCGCACACCTTATTCCATGAACAGTTTTCTCAACGAGGTTTGCCAGCAGTTCTTCGAATACGTCGGTGATACCAACCGCGAGAAGGTGCAGAACCGCGGGATCGCCTACGCTTATCGGGGGCCGATTCTGGACCCGCAGGGGTCGCGCGACCAGTTTTACTACAACATCGAGAAGCACTACGGCTCGTCGGACCACACGGTGTTCCTGGCCGCGGGCATTCCCGGGGTGCTGTTCAACAACTGGCCCGATATCGCCTACCACACGAGCGAGGACCGGCCGTTCAACGGCGATCCCACCCAGATGAAGCGCGTGCTCTTTATCGCGCTGGCCAGCGAGGACATCATGGCCGGCGCGGATGGTCCGCGCGCCGTGCGCATCGCGGAGTTGACCGCGGGCTACGGCGCCGAACGCGCCGCCTCGGAATTGCGGTTGGCGCTGCAACTCGTGGGCGAGGGGGGAAAGAACGACGCTCCCGGAGCGCTGCATGAGGCGCTCAACCTGGTGCACCAGGCATATTGGCGCGAGGGCGAGGCCATCCGCTCGGCCGCGATTCTGGCCGAGAACGACTCTCGGGCCAAGGCGGAAATCGAGGCCATGGCGAAGGGGTTCGTCGCGGCTGGTGAAGCGGCCGACACCAGCCGGGTGAAGGGCTATTCGATGCTGGTGGCAGGCACCGATGCCGTCTGGAAGCCTTCTGCTTCGGACGAGGAAGCGTCCAAGCTGATTCCGGTCCGCAAGGAGGCCCCGGCTGCCGCGGGCGGCGCCGCCGGGCGCGGAGGGACGGGCGGAGGAGGACGCGGGGCGGGTGGGCCGCTGGCCGGTTTTTACGCCCAGGAGGCGCGCCAGTTCGCAGACGGCCAGCGTTCCGTGCTGGACATTCGGGACGCCATCAGCGCCGAGTTCGGCCCGGTGGATGCAAGCAAGGTGTTGGAGTTCTTTAAAGGCCAACCGGCAGCTTTCGACCTGAAGCCCCGGTAAGCTCGCACAGCCCGATCGACTGCATGAAAAAGAAAACCAAACGCCCGGCCGCTACGGGCCTCCTGCTGATCGCGATTTTCAAACTCGTGAAGGGAGTGCTCCTGGTTGCGGTGGGCATCGGGGCCCTCAAGTTCCTCCACAGGGACCTGGCGGCCACCATCACCCGCTGGGTTGACATTCTGCGGGCGGACCCGGATAACCGCTTTATCCACAGGCTGGTGGAGAAGGCCTTCTCGGTGAACCCCAAACAACTGAAGGAACTCAGTGCCGGGACGTTCTTCTATGCTTCGCTGCTCCTTACCGAGGGCATCGGCCTGCTATTGCGGAAGGGCTGGGCGGAATACTTCACGGTCATCTCCACTGCTGCCCTGGTCCCTCTCGAAGTCTATGAACTGGTCCGGCGATTCACCGCCATCCGGCTCGGCGTACTCGGCTTGAATATCGTGATTGTGTTGTACCTGGTCCGGAGACTTCGAAACTCGGGCTGACGGGGGAAGCTCCCCATCGGACCCGTCGGAAGGATATAGTCTCTGGATGGCCGCCAGCAAGTCTCTCGACCGAACCGGCTTGGAAATGTAGTCGTCCATGCCGCAGTCGAGGCACCGTTCCCGATCGCCTTTCATGGCGTGAGCGGTCATCGCGATGATCGGGATATGGTGCCCGCTGCCCGCTTCCGCGCGACGGATCGCCTCGGTGACCTCGAAGCCGGTCATCAGCGGCATCTGGACGTCCATCAGGATGACGTCGAAGCTATCCTGGATCCAGGCTTGGACCGTGTCCCTTCCGTTGGCCGCCACCTTGACCTGGTGTCCCCATTTCACCAGCGTCTTGACCACCAGGCGCTGATTGACCGGATTGTCTTCGGCAAGCAGGATCCTGATACCCGTTCCGGGGATGTTGGCTGGCTCCGCTGCGTTCGCCAACCGCGCCGAAAGCTGCGCCAGGGATGCTTCGCCCGCGCCGGGAGCCCGGATCGCAAACCGGAAGCAACTGCCTTCGCCCGGCCGGCTTTCGACCGATATGCTGCCGCCCATCATGGCTACCAGCCGCGAGGATATCGTCAGCCCGAGGCCGGTTCCGCCGAAGCGGCGCGTCATGGAGCCATCCGCTTGAGAAAACGCCTGAAAGATGGTCTGCTGCTTCTCCACCGGAATTCCGATCCCGGTATCGTGCACGGCAAATTCCAGGGTAAAACGACCCTCCGAGAAGGACGCGACTGCGACCTCCACCCGGACCCCGCCGTGGTCTGTAAACTTAATGGCATTTCCCACCAGATTAATCAGGATCTGGCGCAGGCGGGTCGGATCGCCGACGATGCTGCCTGGCACGTCCGGCCCGATATTGCAGCGTAATTCGAGTCCTTTCTGGCCAGCCCGCGGTTTCAGCAGGCGCATAGTCTCTTCCACGCACTCCCGCAGGCTGAAGGGGATTCCTTCCAGATCGAGCTTCCCGGCTTCGATTTTGGAAAAGTCGAGGATGTCATTGACGATCGTCAAAAGTGCGTCTGCGGAGCTTCGGATGGTCTGCAGATATTCCAACTGTTCGCGCGTCAGTTCCGTCTCCAGGGCCAGTTCGGTCATTCCAATGATGCCGTTCATGGGCGTGCGGATTTCGTGGCTCATGTTAGCCAGGAATTCGCTCTTCGCCCGGCAACCCTCCTCCGCCCTGTTTTTGGCGTCGATCAACTGCGCATTCAGCCTACGGAGTTCCGAGGTCCGCTCGGTCACTTCGTTTTCCAGGCTTTCCCGGTGCCGCTCCAGTTCGCGGTCGCGCTGCTGGATTTCGGAGAGCATCTCGTTGAAGCCCTCGATCAGCCCGCCCAGTTCGTCATTGGACTGTTTTCGGGCGCGGATCCCGTAGTTCTTCAACAGTGTCACTGCCTTGGCTGTCTGTGCGAGGTGAATCACCGGTCCGGAAATGGCATTCTGGAGCCGCGTCCCTAGAAAGAAAGCCAGGACGCTGGACGAGATCAGCAGCCCCAGACAGAGCACGACCGGACGGATGAGCCGTTCGCGCAATTCGCGGAGGTCCGAGATCAGGCAGATCGAGCCCAGGCGCTGATCGTTCGACACCACCGGCTCGAACACGACTACGCGGTCGGCGTCGAATCTGGCACCCGGTACCGCCGCAGCCGGCGGGGCGCCCATGTCGCCTGCATCGGGGCGCACATAGGTGGCAAATACGCTTCCATCGGCGGTGTAGAGAAATCCACCAACCAGGGCAGGTTGGATGTTAAGCCCCAGCAGGAGGTCATTGGCGGATTCACGGTCGCCGAACGTCAGGGCCGCCGCGCTGTTCTGTGCCGTCACCCGTGCCAGCACTTCCAGTCCGCTTTGAATGTGCAGGCGGGTGGCGATCGTCCAAGCTGTCAGCAGCACCACGCAGACCAGCAACAACACCGCTGTAACTGTAAGCATGATGATGCCCTGCAGCTTGAGCTTGATCGATAGGTCGCGAATCGCCCTGAGCGCCATTCAGATCCTCCGGTCCGGCACGATTCCGGCGATACTCAGGAGCCTGGAGCTGAGTCGGGTGCGTTCGCCGGCATCGGGGTTACTCACAGTGAGCGCCCCGGGCCTTCGCGAGTTTCTGAGGAGTGGGTGTAAGTGGCTTTCTCCAAAGGGGTCGCCCCCCGACGGCCACGGGAAGCCGCGCGTCTGCCAGGTGTTGCGCGGGCCCGAGCATTTTTTTTCGCCTGAAACGTCCAAGTAAATTCTCCGAAAAAACGAACCCGCAACCGGGGCCTCCGCAGGCTGGAAGGTCTGGCCCCGATTCCAAGCCCAAAACGCGGTCCAGAATCATCCGCACACTTGCTCTTATCGGCAGTTTTCGTTTCAGGAATTAGCTGCCCGGTGCGTTGACCGATCCTGATGCGGCCTGGCGGTGCGACGCGCGCCCTGCGAACCCGGGCCGCTCGTGCGACAGGTGGGCCCTGCAATCACTCCCGCGGGGCGCCGGTGGCACTCCAAATGCTGCGAAATCCAGGTTCTCTAAAAGGCTTCCGGATGGCCTGTAACACGCTAAAATAGAAGGACACAAACCTATGGTGCACCGGATTGTAGTACTGCTTGGAGCGGCGCTCCCGCTAGCGGTAGCAGCGGACGTGCGTGTGGTAGAGGAGATCGCCGCCAAGGTGAACAACGAAATTATCACTCGCGGCGATCTGGACAAGGCCCGCCGGGACAACGAGCAGCGGCTCCGTGCCGAGGGTTTGTCCGGGCCCCGGTTGGCCGAGGCGGTAAACCAAGCCAACACCAATGCCTTGGAAGACCTGATCGATCAGATCCTGCTGGTGCAGAAGGGCAAGGATCTGAACATTAAGGTCGATCCCGAGATCAACCGCGAACTGGCCCGGATCCAGGTCGAAAGCAAAATTACCGATCCCGAGAAATTCAAGGACTATGTTCGCGAGAACACCGGGATGAGTTATGAGGATTACAAGGACTTCCTGACCCGGAGACTCCTGGCGCAACGGGTCATCGGGCAGGAGGTCAGCTACAAGATTCAGATTCCCGACGCGGAGCTGAAGAAGTATTACGACGAGCACCAGTCCAAGTACGTCCGCAAGGATTCGGTGGTGTATCTGAGCCAGATTCTGCTTTCCACGGAAGGGAAGACGCCGGAGCAGGTGGCTACCGCCGAAACAAAAGCCAAAGACATCACAGCCAAGGCGCGCAAGGGCGAAAAATTCAGCGACCTGGTGCGTGAGAATTCCGACGATCCCGAGACCGCCAAGAACGGCGGGCAGTTGCCCCCCTACCAGCGCGGCATGTTGCAGCCCCAGATCGAGGCGATCGTCTTCAAAGAGAAGAAAGGCTACATCACCGACCCGATCAAGGTCCCGGCTGGTTTCCTGATCTTGAAGATCGAAGAGCGCTTTGAGTCGGGCCAGGCATCCTTTGAGGAAGTCAAACAGCAGATCCAGGAAGAGATGGCGGCACCGCGAATGGAGCCGAAGATTCGCGAGTATCTCACCAGGCTTCGGGAAGACGCGTTCCTGCAGATCAAGGATGGGTATACCGATACGGGTGCCGCTCCGGGCAAAGACACGCGCTGGAAGGATGTGGCGCAGTTGAAGCCGCAGACCACCACCAAAGAAGAGGTGGCCTCCCGCATCAAACATCACAAGAAGGTGCTGTTCCTGCCCATCCCGGGCACCAACAAGAGCACCCCGGCCGCCACCCCGGCCACGCCGGGCTCCGCTCCTCCGGCCGCTCCTTCGACGCCTCCCGCGGACCCGCCCGCCTCACCGGTCAAGCAATGAAAACGCCGTATGTGAGCGAACTGGAGCCGAACCGGGTCATCACCACCAGCTTCCTGGTCCACTCCAAGGAGGTCCGCCAGAAAAAATCCGGCGAGCTGTATCTTTCGCTTCTTCTGGGCGACCGCACCGGCGACCTGGATGCGAAGATGTTTGACAACGTCAACGAGGTGCTCGACGTTTTTGAGCGGGACGACTTCGTTAAGGTAAAGGGTCTCATCCAGGTCTTCCATAACCGGCCTCAGCTCACCATCCATAAAATGCGCCGGATGGACGATAGCGAAATCGATTTCAGTGATTACTTCCCCTCCTCCCGCCGCGACGCCGATGAGATGTGGTCGGAGTTGCGGGCCGCGGTCGAAGGCCTGAAGAATCCGCATCTGAAAGACCTGCTGAATTCGATACTCGACGATGAAGATGTCGCCCGCCGCTACCGGCGCGCTCCGGCGGCGAAGCAGATCCATCACGCGTATCTCGGCGGGCTGATCGAGCACGTGCTTTCGCTCTGCACCCTGGCGCGCCTCATCGCGCCGCATTATCCCAACATCGATCTCGACCTGCTGCTCACGGGCGTGGTGTTGCACGACATCGGAAAGATCTACGAGTTGAACTACGAGCGCGGCTTCTCGTACTCGAACGACGGCCAGCTGCTCGGCCACATCCACATCGGATTGCGGATGGTGGCCGACAAGATACGCGGCCTGACAGGATTTCCAGCTCCGTTGCGAGCCCTGGTGGAGCACATGATCCTGAGCCACCACGGACAGTTGGAGTTTGGCTCTCCCAAGCTGCCGATGTTTCCCGAAGCCCTGCTCCTGCATTATCTGGACGATCTCGACTCCAAGATGGAATGCATGCGGGCGCTGATCGAGAGCGACCGGCAGGTGGAAGGCTGCTTCACCACCTACAATGGCGCCTTGACGCGCTCGGCGTTGAAGAAGGACAGGTACCTGAGTGGAGCACCAGACCCGCCGCGCGTTCGACCAGCCGCCGCGCCTCCTCGCGCGGAGGTGCATCCCAACGGAGGCGCGCGGCCGAATGGAGAACTGCGGACAGAACCGTCGCAGCCCGATCGCGGAACGCCACCTTCCGCAAGCAATTCCCCCGCGGCTCCGGCTCAGCCGATCGCCAAACCGGAGACTGCCACGCAGCACCCCCTGTTTGCGGCGCGCCCTGATTCGTCATTTGCGGATAAACTGAAGCAAGCCCTGCAACCCGCGGCTTCCAAGCAGGAAAACTGATGGTCAAACCGGCGCGCGATGTTCTGCCACCGCTCGAACTGTTGTGCCTGAACGCGCTGTGGTCGCTCGGCGAGGGCAACGTCCGGGACGTCCGCCAGATCGTGGCGCAAGCCCGGCCGTTAGCCTACACCACCATCATGACCGTGCTGGACCGTCTGGTCCGAAAGGGCAAGATTACTCGCCGCAAAATGGGCCGCGCGTTCCTCTATTCTCCGCAGACAACGCGCGACTCCATGCGGCGGGCGGCGATCCGCGAGTTGCTCGACAGCTTTTTCGACGGCTCGGAGGAGCAGCTGGTGGTCTTCTTGCGCCGGTCCGGCGAGGCTTCCGCGGCGGCTCGAGCGGCTGCGCCAGGCGAGCCGGACGGCCGCATCGACACAGTGCTGCTCTAGCCCGACGAGGCAGCCTCGAAAACCCTTCGCGGGCACAAGAGTTCGAGCCGACCAAGAGCGTCCGCATGAGTGCCGACGCGGCAGGCAGGAGCGCCTGCGCCACTGGTTACTGGCGCGGCTCCGGCTTGAGGTGGATCGTAATCCGGTTGCCGTTCGCATCTACGGTCTGCGGATTCCGGTTCAAGAACAACTGCGTGATCCTCTTCCGCGCAGCATGATCCCAGTCCACCGGGTGGAAGATAATGTGACTGTCCCGCACCCAGTCGATCCACTGGTTCACGGGCCTGCCTGGAAAGCGGAGACTGACCCGGCGTTTTTGATCGTAAGAGGCGGCCGCCGCCCAGGAAACCTCCAGGTCCATGCCGGGACCTTCGTATTGAATCTGAATCAGGCAGTCCTCGGCGGGATTCTGGCAGGTAACCGGCGCGGCGCCGTTAATGTCGATTCCGTCCCAGGTGAGGCGCGATCCATCCCACAAATTGAGCATCGACAATTCCCGGACTTCGCTTGTATCTCCGGGCTGCCGGTCGAAATTGGAGAAGCTGACCTGTTTACCGCTCCCACCCCTGCCGCCGAGCGGATTCAGCGCGATCCACAACGAGCCGTCGCCGATGATCATGGGCGTATCGTCGGGACCGTGCGAGACGGAAGGTGCCTGCGGTGTCGCAGGCGGCGGTGTGGAAGGCGGCGACGGCGGGTTTTGCGGCGGCGTTGAAGGAGAAGGCGACGGTGCTCCGGTTGGCGGGTTGGAGGGGCCGGGCGCCGGGGCAGGTTCGGGTTTCGTGCCTCCACACGCGGCGAAAAGCGCGCACGCGCCAACGATGCTCACGATCAGACGCAGCCTGTGCCGGGAAGCCCCCATGAGCCAGCCATCTCCTTCCAAACTGTGCATTATAACCGTGGCGCAGGCACTCGTGGCTGCCGGCAGCGACATCCCGCACACCCGAAAGTCTCGGCACGAGTGTCCGCGACACGCTGTTCACTCGTAGCGCAACGCATCGAGGGGATTCACCCGCGACGCCCGCCACGCCGGCCAAAACGCCGCAGCCGCCGCCGTGAATGCCAGGACCACGGCCGCCGCGGCCACGATCGTCGCATCGCGCCCATTCACGCCATACAACTGGCTTTCGATCAGCCGCGCCGCCGACAACGCCGCGGGGATCCCGACCCCCAGGCTGAAACCCAGGATCCAGACCAGGTCGCGCATCACCAGCGTCCCGATCCTCGAGGGCCGCGCCCCCAAAGCCATGCGAATCCCGATCTCCCGCGTCCGCTGCTTCACGCCGTGCGCCATCACTCCGTAGAGGCCGAGCATGGCCAGCACGGTGGCCAGCCCGGCGAACGAGAGCGCCAGCCGCATCATCATTTCGTCGGTGCGCAGGCTGTAGTGCACCTGCTCCTCGAGCGTGCGCAGATCCTCGATGGGAACATCCGGGGCGATCGAACGCATCACGGCGCGGATCTGCGGCGCGACCTGCGCCGGAGCCATGCCGGTCCGGACATAAAAGGAGATCGCGCCGATCCGGTCGTCCTGCCGCCACGGCCTGTAAAACACCGGCGGCGTCTGCTGGCGGACACCCGCGTAGTGACTGTCCTTCACCACACCGACGATCTCGGCATATTGGCCGTCCGTGCCTGTCTTGAGCCGCCGGCCGATGGGATTGTCGGCGCCATAAAACTCCCGCACGAAGGTCTCGTTCACGACCACCACCTTCGGCGCGGATGCCGTGTCCGTATCGCGGATCTCGCGGCCCGCGATCAGCGGAATTCCCGCCTTCGAGAAAAAGTCCGGCCCCACGGCGTTGTACTTCGAGTTCTTCCCGCGTCCTTTGGGATCCATTCCCTCTGTCCAGATGCTGGTTCCGTAGTTGCTGCCGCCGAGCAGCGGCACCCTGGCCCCCACGGCGCTGCGTACGCCGGGAATGGCGGCGAGTTCCGTTTCCGCGCGCTCGAAGATCGCCTTCGACTGCGCGGGAGTGTTGCCGTTCCACTGGGGCGAAATCTGGAAGCCGATGACGTTGGCTGTCCGCATTCCCACATCCACGTGCAGCAGTTGAATCAGGCTCTTGATGGAGAGGCCGGTCGGCACCAGCAGGACGATCGCGATGGTCATCTGCGCGCACACCAACGCCTTGCGCAGGCTCGCGGCCCCGCGCGAGGAGGAAGCCTTCGACGACTCGCCGGTCAGGATTCCCGCCACCGGCACGCGCGCCGCATCCCACGCCGGGTACAGTCCGAACAGCACGCCCGTGACGATCGAGAGGCCCAG
>Ga0335077_10000639_pt1 | contig 39536 bp, 38 predicted proteins | sample Lox_Sample_31_FD_207151 | JGI IMG/M metagenome (GOLD analysis project Ga0335077, IMG submission 207151) | Soil microbial communities from Loxahatchee National Wildlife Refuge, Florida, United States - Lox_Sample_3.1 | ecosystem: Environmental > Terrestrial > Soil > Wetlands | place: USA... | reverse complement strand
TTCTCTAGACCCAAAGGAGACCCGTAATGGCAGTTTTAAAAGGCCCCCCATCTAAACCGAAGAATGAAACGATCCAACTTCGAGTGCCACAAGATGTGAAATTCCGACTTGCGCGTTACTCGGAGTTCATCCATGCGAGCCCTTCTTACGTCGTAATCGAAATGCTCGAACGTCTGTTCCGAAAGGATGTTGAGTTCCAAGAGTACCTGGCCAGTCATGAGCGACCCCAATCAATTGCGGAGCAGCACACCGCAACAAACGAACAGCCCCAACCGGCCATGCCTACCATCGAGAATTTTTCAAAACAGTAAGGCGAATCGAGTGTTTTATTTCCACGCTCAGTTCGCTCGCTACACACCTGGCCGTTGAAGTGAGCATTCGCATTCGGATGTGAGACGCCTAGACCGTCCGAGGCAGTCAACAGCGATTCCTTTCTAAACGTGTATTCTTTGGACCCAACAAAGCAATTCTTGTACGCTCCGCAATCCACTACTACTCTTGTAGCTGCAACGCCGCCTACTCCTGGCAGAAGAGGTCCAGTGCCAAGGCGACGGTTTCAACGAGGCAGTTTTGTGATTGAGAAGAACGGTGGAATGTACAGCGTGCACTATGTTGACGCGGACCGTCCGGACGGGACGACTGCGACCAAACAAGTGAAGCGGTTCCTAGGGAACCTCAACCAGATGAGCGAACGTGCCGCACGTCGCGAACACGCTCGCATCATGGAAGAAGTCAACCGGTCGCGAGGCAGTGTCATGCCCCTTATTAAGGGGCAGACTTTTGCCGACGCGGTCCGCAAATGGCGGCATGCAATTGCGCCAAACTTATCCCCCTCAACCGTGCGAGCGCGTGAATCGTACTTAAAGAACCACATCATGCCTCGCTTCAGTCGTTCCGTATTGCTCGAGATGAACGTCGATGCGCTGCAACAATTCGCAACGGATCTGCGTAAGGCGGTCTCTCATAAGACCACGCTTCACATCCTGGGGACCGTGTTCACGATTCTCGAATACGCCGGGAAGTGTGGCATGCGAGTGACCAAGGTTAGCTTTTCAGACCTTCAACTCGGTTCAATCTCGCGGGGTAGGCCCATCGCCTTCTTCACCCGTGAGCAGGCGACCCTTATCATTGCGGGAGCGCGTGAGCCATTTAAGACAATCTTCTCGCTCGCATGGATGACCGGTATGCGAGCCGGGGAACTCCTCGCTCTTACGCAAGACGACTTGAACTTCGACAAAAAGACAATATGCGTGAATAAGGCGGCAGACGATACGACACGCGAAATCCGCCAACCCAAGACAGCAGGATCCGTCGCGCTACTCCCAATGCCGTCCGCACTGGAAGAAGTGTTGCGGAACTACATTTTGAGAGTCTGGAAACCAAATTCGAGCGGGCTCCTGTTCCCGTCAAAGAAAGACGGTAAGCCTCGCACGAGGAAGAACGTAGTGGTGAATGGGCTCAAACCAGTACTGAAAGGGCTGGGGATTCCAAGCGATAACACGGGGCTTCATGCGTTCCGACACGGTCTTGCAACCGAACTAGTCGAGAACGCTGTGCCCGTGACCGTGCTGCAAAGTCAGATGCGACATGCGGACGTGAGGACGTCTCTCAAGATTTACGCACACCTCATTCCACAATCGCAGCGCGACGCCATGGAGAGAATTGGCCGGCTCCAATCATTACGTTCAATCATTACGTTACGGAAATGCGCTTCTAAGTAGTTGCTGTTAAAGGAGAAATGGTAGGCCCGTGGGGACTCGAACCCCAGACCTCTACCGTGTCAAGGTAGCGCTCTAACCAACTGAGCTACGGGCCTGCAACGTACCAAGGATATCACGCCTGGGTGCGCGCGAGAATTTCGTCGAGGCGCCGCAATTCCGATTCATTTTGTGGCGTCCAGGCGCTGCCGAGGCGACGGAGAGCGGCCTGGGTCTCGTTCCAAGGGCGGAGCGCCAGCGCTTTGCGGAAGCGCTGCCAGTCTTCCCGCAGCTGGAGAATTTCGTCGCCACCGGCCTCCAGAAGGAATCCCTGGAATGCCTCTTCGGCGGAGCCATATTCGTCGGCGAAGTCCTGATGCAGGTAGGCGGGCAACATTTCGCGCAGGGCGGGGTAATCGGCCGGATCGAATGGGGATGGGGAGTGAGACGAATCGCAGTTCATTCGCGGGCCTCCGGATAAGTGGTCAGGACATAAAAACTGTCCGGGCCGTCGGCGCGCAACACGATGACGGCGGCGGTGCAATCGACGGTGTGGGTGTCTCCGCGGCGGAGACTGCGACCAATGACATGGCCGGCGTCATAATGCAGCGCGAGATTCGCGCGCGGATAGCCTCGGCGGATCCAGCTTTCCACGCGGCCGCGCTCGGCGCGCAGCGCGGCAGCCACGGTCGTCTCCGCGACATGGAGATCGCTCCAAGTGGATGCCGCAGAAATGTTGCGCTCGTGGTAGAGGCGCTCTTCCAGCTGGCGGTCAGAACGGCCGAGGTGCTTTTTCAGCGTGTGGCCGCCGCGTTCTTCATCGCGTGCCAGATCGTAGCGTCCGCCGGAAGAGGTAGCCGCCAGCGTTTCGGCATCTTTGGCGGCGCGGGATTCTTCGGGCTTGGTCGTATGCGGGGCCGGCGCCTGGCCGCAGGCACAAAGGATCGCGAGAAGTGTCGCGTACAAGGCTGTGAGAGCCCATCGAGATGGCCTGATCTTACGCATTTTGCTTTTGCGCGCCGAAGCGCGATTCTCTCGCGCACCGAGTATACGAAATTTCCGGCCGCTTCCCCCCACGCGATCCGGTTGTGAGCTCACAAACGCGGGTGCTATTCTGAAATTCATGGTGGATTGGGCTAATTCCGCGCCGCCAAACGGGCCACGCGCGGTCGCGCTAGAGTCGGAAGGCCGGCAACTGGCCGCGCTTCTCGACGTCAGCGAGACGATTGCGCAACAGCGTGAGCTGAAAGCGTTGTTCCACGCGGTGTCCGAGCGGCTCCACTCCGTGCTGCAGTTCGATTTCCTGGCGCTGATTCTTCACAACGCGGCGCGCAACACGATGCGGCTGCACATTTTGGAGACGCAGGATCCCGCGGAGAACGATGCGCCCAAGGAAATGCCGATCGAAAATACACCTTCGGGCTGGGTGTGGGAGAACCAGCAGCCATTTGTGTCGCTCGATACTTCGAAAGACGCGCGCTATCCGGAGTTCATGCTGCATTTGCAGGAGTCCGGCGTGCACACCATCGCGATTTTGCCGCTGACAACGGCACAGCACCGGCTGGGAGCGATGAGCTTCGGGCGTTACGTTCCGCAAGCGATGACGGAAGCGGAACAGGAATTCATGAAGCGCGTGGCGGCGCAGGTGGCGGTGGCGGTCGATAATGCAATCAATTTTGAGACGGCCGAGGCGTATCAAAAGCAACTGGCACAGGAACGCGACCGGCTGAAGGTGCTACTGGAAATCAACAATTTGTTGCTGAGCACGCGCGACACCGCCGCCTTGTTCAAAGGTATCGTTTCGTCGCTGAAGCCGGTTGTGCCGCACGACTACACGAGCCTGACGTTGCTCGATCCTGCGACAGGTTTGCTGAAGATTCACGCACTGGATGGGCCGAATCCCGCGGTGGCACCCAAACAGGAATTTGCGATTCCCATGGACGGGTCTCCAGCGGGCCGAGCGATGTCCACCGGCCAACTGCTGGTGGCGCGCCGCGAGGAAATCGACCGGTTTCATCCGGAGGTCAGCCGATTTTTGCGCGATCAGGGAGTGGAGGTGGTGTGCTGTGTGCCGCTGTCGACGCACGGGCGCACCGTCGGCACGGTGAATTTTGCCAGCCGCAATCCCGAGGCGTTTTCGATGCCGGATGTGGAATTGCTGAAGCAGGTGGCAACACAGGTGGCCATTGCGCTGGAAAACGCGCTGGCATTCAAGGAAATCGACGCGCTGAAAGACAAACTGGCGGTGGAAAAGCTTTATCTGGAAGAAGAAATCCGCACGGAGTTCAACTTCGAAGAGATCATCGGCGAGAGCCCACTACTGCGCCGGACGCTATCGCAGGTGGAACTGGCGGCTCCAGCCGGCACCACGGTTCTGATTCTTGGAGAAACCGGCACCGGCAAGGAATTGATCGCGCGGGCGATCCACAACTTGAGTCCGCGTCGCGAACGCACGTTCGTGAAAGTGAATTGCGCTTCAATTCCTGCAGGATTGCTGGAATCGGAACTGTTCGGCCACGAACGCGGCGCGTTTACTGGAGCGCTGACGCAAAAGATCGGCCGGTTCGAGTTTGCCGACCGCGGAACACTGTTTCTGGACGAAGTGGGCGACCTGCCGCTGGAGTTGCAGCCGAAGCTGCTTCGTGTGCTCCAGGAACAGGAATTCGAGCGGCTGGGTGGGAATCGAACGCAGCGCGTAGATGTGCGAGTGGTCGCAGCCACGAACCAGGATCTGGCGGCGCTGGTTGCCGAGCGCAAATTCCGCAACGATCTCTATTACCGCCTCAATGTGTTTCCGATTCAGATACCTCCGTTGCGGGAAAGGCCGGAAGACGTACCATTGCTGGTGCGGTATTTCGTACAGAAATTCAGCCGGCGGCAGAACAAGACGGTGGAATACGTGCCTGCCGACGTGATGGACGCGCTGGTGAACTATCCGTGGCCGGGGAATGTGCGTGAGCTGGAGAATTTTATTGAGCGCGCGGTACTGCTCTCGCGGGGCAAAGAGCTGCGTGTTCCGATCGCGGAGTTAAAAGAGTCGTCGTCTTCTTCCGCTTCCGCTGCATTTCTCTCTGTTCCGGTAGAATTCGGGCGGCCAGCTCCGCCGGCGACATCCCACTCCACGGCTCCGGCAGGCAGCGCCGCAGGCACGTTGGATGAAGCGCAGCGCCAGCATATTCTTCGAGTTCTGCGACAGACGCGCTGGCGGATTGCGGGGCCGAATGGCGCGGCGGCAATTCTGGGGATGAAACGCACTACCCTGCAGGCCCGCATGCGAAAACTGGGGATTTCGCGCCCGATCTGAGGCCGCGGGATACGCTAGTTAGTCGGCCGCGGATTTGGAAGGAATAGCCACCGCGACGGCCGCTGCGCACTTCCAGGTTCCGTTGATTTTCACCCAGGTGTCGACGGTGCGCTCGCGGTGGACCACGGTTTTGCCCTTTGCAACTTCTTTCATGCGAAAAACGGTTACCGCTATCGCTGTGTCGCCATACATCTGGACACTACCCTGTTCGGTGACCGCCTGGGTGGGCTGAAAATCGGGAGCCTTGATGCTGGCGAGGTATTGGTCCTTATTCAGAAAGCTGCCATCGCTACCGAGCGCGAGCATGGTGGTGGCCATGAGCATGTCCAGAGCATTGGCATCTTTGGCTTCGATGGCGTGATTCCACGCGTTTTCGAGCGCCAGCACGCGCCCGGCTTCATCGGACAGCCCGCTTTGCTGGGGGAAGGCGGCTAAGCCCAGCAGAAGTGCAACGGCAGCGAAAACGGCGTGTTTGACGAACATGGTTGGCCCCTTTGTGACTGCAGAGTTTCTTTCACGTTCAAGGGTAAGGCAACAGTTGTGGCGCCTGGCGAGAGAAAATCGGGGCGGGTGGCGTGCCCGTAACATCTATCGGGCGACGCTGCAGAGGGCAAGGAAACGCAAGCGGCGGCAGGCTTGGCACGCCTGGCCCTTTGTGTTCTCCTAATAAGGCTGATATGAAGAGCGGTTTTGCATCGATGAGGAGTTTCCGGCTGACGCTGGCAGCGTCGATATTCATGGCGGTAGTCGCGTCGTTGCTGCCGACGAATTCGAGTTCGCAGATGCCGGTGATCCGCTTTGTGAAGGATCCCGACCCAGCGCCGGCCTTCAAAGGCAAGGATCTGGAAGGCAAAGAGATTTCGCTCGACGTTTATAGAGGCAAGGTCGTGCTGCTGAATTTTTGGGCAACGTGGTGCGGACCGTGCCGCGCGGAAATCCCGAGCCTGATCCAGTTGCAGACGAAATACAAAGATCAGATGCAGATTCTCGGCATGAATGTGGATGACGAGGATGAGACGCAAGTGCGCGCGGTGGTGCAGGGCGAAGGTGTTAATTATCCGGTGGTGATGACGACACCAGAAGTGCGCATGGCTTACGGCGGGATTGGCGCGCTGCCCACGGTGTTCATCATTAACACCGAAGGGCGGGTAGTGCAAAAGCACGTCGGGCTGTTCAACCCGGCGCTTTACGAAACCGAAGTGCGGGCGCTGCTGGGGATGCCGGTGGCGGTGCGCGTGGAGTCGTTCGAAGACACGGGGCAGGTGTTCCTGAAGCATGCCGACCGCGCGCAGATGTTCCCGGGCGTGGATCTGTCGGCGCTCACGGCGGAACAGCGCGAGCTGGCGATCAAGAAGTTCAATGCGGAAGGCTGCACCTGCGGGTGCAAAATGACGCTGGCGCAATGCCGGATCTATGATGCGGGTTGCTCGGTCAGTTTGAGCCGCACGACGCAGATTCTCAAGGAAGTGACATCCGGCGGCACGAAGGAAGCGCCGAAGACTCCGGCGACTGCCCCAGCGCAGCCCGATCCGTCCACCGCCCCGGCGACGCCAGCACCCGCGCCGTCAGGAAACGGTTCGCCGAATTAATCGCTACGGTTTTGTCAGCAGCGCTTCCACCGCGGTGGTCATCGCTTTCACACCGGTACGGATGGCCGGCTCCGCGTCTGGAGCAAATTCGCTGGAGTGCAGGCTTGGCAGGCGAGTTCCCTTCTCTTTGGCGTCCTGAATCTTCTGCGGATTGACCGCACCGAGCCAGAACATCATGGTGGAAGGCTTGGGATCGGCCAGGGCGAACAGGCTGAAATCTTCGCTGGCCATGATGGGGTCGGCGGGCAATACGTTTTCCTTGCCCAACGCTTTTTCCAGCGCGGCCGCGACGCGCTTTGTGAGCGCCGCGTCGTTGATGGTCGCGGGAACGTTGTCCTTGCTGAACTCGACGATGGGCATCAGATCCGCCGGCACACCGGCGGCGGAAGCCACGCCGTTGGCGACGCGCTTGATGGCGTCGAGCGCCTTTGTGCGCTGCTCCGGCGTCATGGTGCGCACGGTTAATTGCAGGTGCGCATCGTCGGGAATGATGTTGTGTTTCGTGCCGGCGTGAAATGAGCCGACGGTGATGACCGTGGGCTGCAGTGGATTCATTTCGCGGCTTACGATGGTCTGCAGCATGACGACTATTTCCGACGCGATGAGGATGGGATCTTTGGTGGTGTGCGGCGCAGCGCCATGGCCGCCATACCCGCGCACGGTAATATCGATAGAATCCGCGCCGGCCAGCATGGTGCCTTCCTTCCAGGCAACTTTTCCCGCGGGCAAAGAAGAATTGTCGTGCAATGCCAGAACGTAATCGGGTCTGGGAAACTTGGTGAAGAGACCTTCGCGCAGCATGGCTTCGGCGCCGCCCACTGTTTCTTCCGCGGGTTGGCCGATCATCACCAGCGTGCCGCTCCACTGCCTCCTGCTTTCCGCGAGCATTTTGGCAGTGCCAAGAAATACGGTCATGTGCAGGTCGTGACCACAGGCGTGCATCACGCCGACGTCACCACCGGCGCGCTTTACAGTGACCTGGCTGGCGTAGGTCACGCCGGTTTTCTCCTTTATCGGGAGCGCATCGAGTTCCGTGCGGACGTAAACCGTGGGTCCCGGACCATTCTTCAGCACTGCGACCACGCCGTACGAGGTTAATTCAGGGTTTTCGTACTTGCCGAAGTGGTCGGTAACCTCGTAGCCCATTCGTTTGAGGGCCGCCGCGAGGTAGGCGGAAGTCTCCTTCTCTTGGGTTGAGAGTTCCGGATACTGATGCAGGTGCTGATAGGTTCCGACCCAATCCTGGATATTCGCATCAATCTTCTGGTCGAGATTATCCTGCGCCACAAGGGGCCACGCCGCCACGAGGCAAGAAATCGCCGCAAACATTCCATTCACAAAGATTCGTTTCATCTGACTTCTCCTGAACGCTTGGCTTGCATGGTAGCAAATCCGTTTGGCTCTTGCCGTTTGGTGCCGAGCCAGACTAAACTCCGGCATCCCTTCAGGAGGCGATGCATGAATCGACGTGTGGCCATTCTCGCCGGCATGCTGGCCGTAGCCGGATTTTTCGTTGCGCATGGAGTTTTATCGCAAACCGACATGGGTTCGAATAGGCGAGTGATTAATTTGCCCGACCGCTCGCCGCAGGCTGCCTTCAGCAACGCGATTCTGGTTCGCGACACGCTCTACATTTCCGGGAATATCGGGCTCGATCCCAAAACGCAGAAGGCACCCGACAAAATTGAGGACGAGATCAAAAACTTGCTCGATTCGTATAAGGCGGTGTTGGCACAGGCTGGATTCACGATGGACGATCTGGTGTACGTACAGATTTCGTGCACTGACCTTTCGTTGTACGACAAGTTTAATGCGGCATACAAAGCGTATTTTACCAAGGACTTGCCGGCACGGCAGTTTGTAGGCGTGGCGTCGCTGCTGCGAGGCGGCCATTTTGAGATGCAGGCCATCGCGGTCAAGCGGTGAAATAGGGGTGGACAAAACGAGGAGGATATATTAACATCGTTAAGTTAGTGAGATAGGCTAGGATATGGGTGTCAAAGAGCGCAAGGCACGACAGAAGAAGTTTCTCCGCCAGGAAATCCTGGATGCGGCGAGCGAGCTGTTTGTCAAAGAAGGGTATGAGAACGTGTCCATGCGGCGGATTGCCGAGAAGATCGAATATTCCCCGACCACGATTTATCTCTATTTCAAGGATAAAGCGGAGCTGCTGGAGCAGGTGTGTTTCGAGACGTTCTCGCGGCTCTCGCACGTGCTTTCGCGCATCCAAGAATTGCCCGGCGATCCGGTCGAGCGGCTGAAGCGCGGGCTGGTGGCGTACATCAAGTTTGGGCTCGAGAACCCTCATCATTACAGGGCGACCTTTATGATGAAGATTCCGGCAGGCTTCGACGAAGAGAAGTACAAGCAGCCGGATTCGCCGGGAATGCAGGCTTTCGATTTCCTGCGGCGCTGCGTGTACGACTGCATTACGGCGGAAACGTTCAAGAATGTGGATGCGGAACTGGTGAGCCAGACGTTCTGGGCCGGGATCCACGGCATCACGTCGCTTTTGATTACGTTTGAGAAAGGCTTCCCGTGGGTGGGAAAAGAGAAGCTGATCCATGCGATGGTGGATACGATGGTAGCGGGAGTGGAGCGATGAGGAGAGAGGGAAAAAATTTTCATCAAAACTTAACACTGTTCAGTGAAGTATGGATGTTACTTTCCGCTGCCCGCTTTCGTATTACGCAGTGCAGCGGATCCAGGAGCTGACCATGGCATTGCTTGCGCGACGCAACCTGTTTCACGACCGCATTCGCTTTGCGGTGACGCTGACGGGGATTGTCTTCGCGCTGGTACTGATCATCGTGCAGTTTGGGCTGTTTCTCGGATTTACGACCACGACTTCCAACAACATTGACCATTCGAATGCGGACCTGTGGGTTGTGTTTCACGGGGTGCGCTACTTCGACACGGGGCGGATGTTCTCCGAGCGGAAACTGTACGAAGTGCTGGGGACACCGGGTGTGCAGCAAGCGGAAAAGTACATTCAGAATTTTACCAACTGGAAGAAGCCGGACGGCGGAATGGAAAACGTGCAGGTGATCGGCTTTCGCCCGGGCAGCGGGCTGGGCGAACCGTGGAACGTGGTGCAGGGTTCGCCGCTGGACGTGAAGCAGGAAGACGGCGTGATGATCGACGAACTCTACGGAGAGAAACTGGGGGTGAGCAAGGTCGGGGAGCACGTGGAGATTGGCGATCACCGCGCGCGAGTGGTGGGGTTTACGCACGGAATCCGTTCGTTCACCACGTCGCCATTTGTGTACACCTCGTTCAAGAATGCGCTGAACTACACGCGGCCGGAATCGCGCGAGGATCAGCTGACCTACATCCTGATCAAAGTGGCGCCTGGATTTTCGACCGAGCAAGTGCAAAAGAATCTCCGCGCGCAAGTGAGCGACGTGGAAGTCTTCACTGGCGATGAATTCAGCCAGCGCACACGGTTTTACTGGATGTTCACGACGGGAGCAGGCCTGGCGGTGCTGACAGCGGCGCTGATGGGGCTGGTGGTGGGCATCGCGGTGGTGGCGCAGACGATTTACGCGGCCACCATGGATCACATCCGCGAGTACGGAACCTTGAAAGCCATGGGAGCAACGAACCGGTACCTGTATCGGGTGTTGATTGAGCAGGCGGTGTGGAGCGGCGTGCTGGGGTACGGAATGGCGCTGGTGATTGCGCACTTCATCGTGCAGGGCAGCGAGAAGGGCGGCGCGCTGATCCTGATGCCCCTTTCGATGAAGATCGGGATGCTGTTTCTCGCCGTGGCGATGTGCATAACGGCGGCGCTGGTGTCGATCAATAAAGTGACCAAGCTCGATCCCGCCATGGTGTTTAAAGGCTAGGAGGGCGCATGAATGCCTCGTTCCCGTCATACCGTACTGTGATCCGTGCGAGGAGCCTTTCGAAGCTGTACCGCGAAGGTTCGACCGAATTGCGCGCGCTTTCCGATGTCAGCCTGGATATTCATGCGGGCCAACTGATGCTGTTGATGGGGCCGTCGGGCAGCGGCAAGACGACGTTGCTATCGATTTTGGGCTGCATTTTGCGAGCTACGGAAGGGCGTTTGGAATTGCTGGGCGAGGATGTCAGCGCACTGCCGGAAAAGGAATTACCGCGGGTGCGCCGCCAAGCGATTGGTTTTGTGTTTCAGGGATTCAATCTTTTTCCGGCGTTGACGGCAGCCGAAAACGTGGCGCTGGCGCTGGATGTGCGCGGCGTACGGGGGGAAACGGCGCGCCAGCGATCGCAGGAGTTGCTGGTGGAAGTCGGCCTCAGCGAGCGCATGCATGCGTTCCCCGCGGATATGAGCGGAGGGCAGAAACAGCGCGTGGCCATTGCGCGAGCGCTGGCGAGCGACCCGCCTGTTGTGTTAGCAGACGAGCCCACGGCAGCGCTGGATTCGACCAGCGGGCGCACGGTGATTGAACTGCTGCAGCGGTTGGCGCATCAACACAACCGCGCCGTGGTGATGGTGACGCACGATCCGCGGGTGCTGGCGTATGGCGACCGGATTCTGCACCTCGAAGATGGGAGGTTGTCTGGCGAAGAATCGGGCCAGCGCGCCCATCCCGCCATGGAGCCGATTGTTTCTTCCGCGGCTGCGTTTCCCGAACCCAATTGGTCCGAATTCTAAGCAAGGAGCATGACCATGAAGCGATCGTTCTACATCCTTTCGGCGGCCGGAGTTTTGGTATTGATGTTCACGGCCCTGTTTGTGCGCAGCCGGGAACATGCGGTGAAAGCCGCGCCGGCAACGGCCCCGTTTTCCGGTCGAAGGGTGATCGCCGCGCCCGGCCGCGTGGAAGCGATTTCAGAAGAGATTCGTGTCAGCTCCGAGTTGAGCGGCCGGTTGCATAGTGTGCCGGTGGAAGAGGGAGACCGCGTGCACAAAGGGCAGGTGCTGGCACAGCTTGAGAACGAAGATTACGTCGCGCGGGTGAATGAGGCGGACGCCAACCTGGCGCAGCGGCAGGCGGAACTCGCGCGCACGATCAACGGCGCACGCACGCAGGAACGCCAAGCCGCGAAGGCAAGTCTCGAAGCGGCAAAAGCGGTGCTGGAAAATGCGAAGCGCGAAGCGGAACGCCGGCGGTTGCTGGTCGAACACCAGACGATTTCGCGAGATGAGGGGGAGCGTTACGAGCGCGCGTATCAGGTGGCGCAGGCTGAATACGAACGAGCGGCGCAGGAATTTTCGCTGGTGGATGCCGAGGCACGCGAAGAGGACCGGCGCAAGGCCGAAGCGGCGGTGGTCCTTGCCCGGGCGCAACTGGCGGAAGCGCGCGCCTATGTGGCGAAGACGTACATCCGTTCCCCGCTGGACGGAATCGTACTCCGGAAATTCCGCCACGGCGGGGAAAGCGTATCGACGCAATTCGATTCGCCGGTAGTGACCGTGGCGGATGACAGGTCGCTGCGCGTGCGGCTGGACGTGGATGAAGCGGACGTGGCGAAACTGTTCGTAGGGCAGACAGGGTTTGTGACCGCCGAGGCCTATGGCTCGCAGAGGTTCACGGGACAGGTGATCCGGGTCGGAAGGATTCTGGGAAAAAAGAATGTGCGCACGGACGAACCGAGCGAGCGAGTCGATACGAAGATCCTAGAAACGCTGATGGAACTGGACCGGGGACAGAGCCTGCCACTGGGATTGCGGGTAGATGCATATATAGAGGAGCGAGTGGGGGAGCGGTAGTGCCGTTATATGGTCATTATGTTTAGTATTCTGTATAATAACACGACCATATATAGGCATATGCCCATTCTGAGAGTTTGGCAACTCTTCATTTAGTCGCAATATATTCAATAAGTTGGGAGAAGCTATGAATGGGAATTTATGGGCCCCAATCTTGCAGCAACAGGTTGCGCTTCAGAGGGTGGCCATGCTTCGTATCACGACTGAAAATAGAAAAGGGAAGCCTCTTATCCGACTGGAAGGGAAGATAGCCGGGCCGCACGTCGCGACCCTGGAACAGTGCTGGCGTGAACTGGCGGGAGCTATACCGAAGGCGAAGTTCAGCGTGGATCTGCGCGGTGTCAGCTATATCGACAGCGCCGGCAAGGCGCTTCTGCGGGAAATGCACCGGTTGGGCGCCAATTTTCTGGCGGAAGGCTGCCTGAATCAGGCCATCGTCAAAGAGATCTCGAAGCAAGACGAGAGCAGCGAGAAACAGGCAAAGCGGCCCAAGGGATCGCCCATCATCTTTTACACGGTACTTTTCGGATTACTGGCAGGCGCGGGAGCGGCGCGGGGGCAGCAGCCGGCGACAGCCACGGCCGCGTCGTCGCCGACGGGGATGGTGCGGCTCACGCTTGATCAAGCGGTGGCGCTGGCCATCAAGCAGAATCCCACGCAGCAGATTGCCGTGTTGAACGCGGTTGAGAGCGTGCAGGACAAGAACATCACGCGCGCGGACCTGCTGCCGCAGGCAAATTTTCACGTGGCGGACTCGGCCAACCGGATAAACGTCAAAGCGCAATTTGGGGGATTGCCTCTGGCTCCCAATATCCCAGGGCATATCGGGCCTTACCAGCTTTTTTCCGCGGGACCGAATTTTGGCAGCAGCGTATTCGATCTCTCCTTGTGGAAACGGTATCAGGCCTCGCGCGCCAACATAGACGCCAGCAAAGCGGACAGCCTGTCGACGCGCGAGCAGGTGATCCTGCTGGTGGTGTCGCAATACATCGGCACGCTGCGGGCGATGGCAAATGTGGAAGCGTCGAAGTCGCGCGTGGAACTGGCGCAGGCGCTGTATGAGCAGGCGGCGGACCTTCAAAAAGAAGGCGTGGGAACGGGCATCGACACGCTGCGCGCCAACGTGGAGCTGCAGAATGAAAAGCAGCGTCTGCTGGAAGCGCAAAACGAGCGCGAATCGAACCTCTTCGGTTTAAGCAAGCTGCTGAGCCTGGATCCGCGGCAGCCGGTGGAACTAGCGGATTCGCTCAGCTTCTTTGAGACGCCGCAACCTGAGGTGGAAGCGAGCATCGACGAAGCGCTTGCTAACCGGGAAGAGTGGAGAGCGATTGAGGCGCGGGAGAAAAGCTCGAAGCTGCAGAAACAATCGACGCAATACCAGCGGCTGCCCTCCGTTCGCTTCGACGGTTATTGGTATTACTTCGGAACCTCCGCCACAAACGGCATTCCGACCTATCAATATCAAGGGTCGGTCAACTTCCCGTTATTTACGAGCGGACGCATCAAGGCGGAGGTCGTAAAGGCCGAACTGGAATTGCAGAAACTGGAGCAGCAAAAGGTGGAGCTGAGAAATCAGATTGCACTCGACGTGAAGACATCGTTGCTGAACCTGGAATCCGCGCGCAACGAAGTGCAGGTGGCGAATTTGGGCGTGCAACTGGCAAAGGAAGAAGTGGATCAGGCACGCGACCGGTTTCGCGCCGGTGTGGCCAACAACATCGAAGTGATATCCGCGCAGGATTCGCTGGCCCGCGCCAACGACAACCAGATTCTCGCTCTGTACCGGTTTAACCAGTCCCGCGCCGAGTTTGCGCGCGCGGTCGGACAAATGGAAAAGACTTACTCGAAGTGAGGAAACGATGAGTGTGGAAATCGAAGTTGGCTTAGAGAACGCGGCAAACGTAAAGGTGCCGCCCCCGGAGCCAGTAAAGACGGAAGGACCGGAGCCGCTGGTTCATGGCAGACTGCGGCGCGGGCTGATGATTGGCGGAATTGTGCTGGTAGCAGCGGCCGTCGGGCTGTTTGTGTATTACCACAACCGTGAATCCACGGACGACGCGCAGGTTGACGGGCACATCACGCCGATTGCTTCCAAGATTTATGGCCGCGTAGACAGCGTTCTGGTGAATGACAACCAGGCAGTGAAGGCCGGTCAGGTGCTTGTCGAGCTCGATCCGAGGGACTACCAGGCCGCGCTGGACCAGGCCAAGGCAGCGCTGGCGGCAGCCGAGGGCGAAGCTCGTTCAGCAGGCGTGGACGTACCGCGGACCAGCGAGAACGTAGCGAGCGGCAATTCCAGTGCGCAGGCACAACTGGCCGGCGCGCAAGCGGACCTGGCCAGGGCGCAAGCGGCGTATGAACAGGCGAAGACCGCCGATCTGGCATGGGCGCAGGCGAACGTGGAACGCAGCCGCGCCAACGCGGAACTGGCCAAAGCGGATCTGGCGCGTTACGCGCCGTTGATGGAGAAGGGCGAAATTTCGAAGCAGCAGTACGACGCGGCGAAGGCGAATGCGGACGCCACGGCGAGCGCCTTAACCGCGGACGAACAGAGGCTGGCGCAGGCGCAGCGCAACATTGACATCAGCAAAGCACAGCTCGAAGCCGCAAAAGCGCACGTGTCCGGAGCGGATGCGGGGGTAGCCTCGGCGCAAGCGGATCAGAAGCGCGTGGCGATGCGTTCCGCGGACGCACAGGCGAAATTGGCCGCGGTGGATCGCGCGCGTGCCGCGCTGGATGCCGCGCAGCTGAATGTGAGCTATTGCCACATCGTAGCGCCAGTGGATGGCGTGGCCACGCACAAGTCCGTTGAACCAGGCCAGATCGTTCAAGCCGGGCAGGGGCTGATGGTGGTTGTGCCTCTACACGACGTGTGGGTGACCGCCAATTTCAAGGAAACGCAGTTGCGTTACATGAAGGCGGGGCAGAAGGCGTATGTGAAAGTCGACACCTACGGCAAGACGTTCACTGGCCATGTGGATTCGATCGCGGGAGCGACGGGGGCAGTGCTGAGCTTGTTGCCGCCGGAAAACGCCACGGGCAACTACGTGAAAGTGGTGCAACGCATTCCGGTGAAGATTGTGCTCGATCCAATACCGGCGGAAGTGGCGGTGTTGCGGCCGGGGATGAACGTGGAAGCGACAGTGGTGACGGACTAAGGGCGCGTTAAGCGGAGCGAGATGCTGAATCGAGTCAAATCGAAGCTGCGGATGCCGGATGGTTCGATCAACCCATGGGTGATCGCGGTAACGGTAACGCTGGCCACGTTCATGGAAGTGCTGGACACTTCGATTGCCAACGTGGCGCTGCCGCACATCGCGGGAAACCTTTCGGCAAGTGCGGATGAGTCGACCTGGGTGCTCACGTCGTATCTGGTTTCGAATGCCATCATTCTGCCGCTTTCCGGGTGGCTCTCGTCGCTGGTGGGCCGCAAGCGTTTCTATATGTCGTGCGTGATGATTTTCACGGTCAGTTCGTTCCTGTGTGGGTTCGCGACCAGCCTCGGCATGCTCGTGGTTTTCCGCATTTTGCAGGGCGTGGGCGGTGGCGGCCTGCAGCCAAGCGAGCAAGCGATCCTGAACGACACGTTCCCGCTGGCCAAGCGCGGCATGGCGTTCGCGGTGTACGGCATCGCGGTGGTGGTGGCGCCGACGATCGGTCCGTGGCTCGGCGGGTGGATCACAGACAACTATTCGTGGCGCTGGATTTTCTACATCAACGTGCCAGTTGGAATTTTGTCGCTGGTGCTTACGTATTTACTGGTATCGGACCCGCCGTACATGAAGCGGGCGAACCTGAAACAGGGATTCCGCATCGACTATATCGGGTTGGGTCTGATCAGCCTGGGGCTGGGCAGCATGCAGATCATTCTGGATAAGGGCCAGCGGGAAGACTGGTTTGCTTCGGGTCTGATTCGCGTGTTTGCGGTACTGATGCTGGTGGGCTTGATCGCGGGAGTTTTGTGGGAGCTGCGGGTGAAAGACCCGGTGGTGGATTTCCGCATGCTGAAGAACCGCAACTTCGCGATTGCCACGACGGCCATGTTCTTCCTGGGGTTTGTTCTGTACTCGAGCACGGTGTTGATCCCGCAATTGCTCCAGCAGTTGCTGGGTTATCCAGCGGAACTTGCGGGATTGGCGCTGTCGCCCGGCGGAGCGGTGATTATGCTGATGATGCCGGTGGTGGGGATGCTGGTGTCACGCGTCGACACGCGCTGGCTGATCGCTTTTGGCTGTACGATTTCCGCGACGTCGCTGTTCGTCATGGCCGACTGGAACCTGAATCTCGACTACCACCACGCGGTGCTGGGCCGCATGCTGCAGAGTTTCGGGCTGGCGTTCCTGTTCATCCCGATTAACGTGGCGGCGTTCGCTTACGTGCCGCGTGAAAAGACAAACATGGGAACGGGCATTATTAATCTCGCGCGAAACGTGGGTGCCAGCGTGGGAATCGCTACGGTCACTACGCTGCTGGAGCGGCGCACACAATTCCATATGGCGCAGCTCGGCGAGCACGCGAATTCTTTGAATCCGGCGTATCAAAATATGCTGGCCAGTCTGACGTCAGCATATGCAACGGCCGGATCGTCGATGTCAGACGCGGCGGCAAGGGCGCAGGGAGCGGTGTACGGGATGATCCAAAGGCAGGCGGCGATGATGTCTTTTGTTGACGACTTTAAACTGCTGGGTGTCGTCTTCTTTGCGATCATTCCCATCTTCATTTTGCTGAAGCGGCCGAAGATGGGTAGTGGTAACGTACCGGTACATTAAGGGAGGCGCCGCCCAACGCTTTGTAACTTTTTTCGTCTAACAGACTCTTACGGGTCTACATTGGGGGGACAAATGGGAACGCAAGCGATAAGCAGCACGCAACTTAGCGATCCGAAGGTGAGCGAGCAGAAGCTGATCCGGGCGGGTCAGCGAGGCGACGCGCAGGCGATCGAGACGTTGTTTCGGCGCTATCACCGGCCGCTGTTCCAAACAGCGTTGCGGGTATTGGGGAATGCCGAGGACGCCGAAGACGCGCTGCAGGACGGGTTGCTCTCGGCATACCGGAACCTGAAGCGCTTTGAGGGCCGCTCGCAGTTTTCCACGTGGCTGACGCGGATTGTGATCAACGCGGCATTGATGAAGCGGCGAAGCGCCAAGGCGCGCCCGGCGGTTTCGCTCGACGAGCAGCAGCACGAAGATGAGTTGCCGGCCGCCGAGCGTTTCGCCGACGATGGCCCGGATCCAGAGCAGCTTTACGCGGGCACGGAGATTCGCGAGATGATCAACGAGAATCTCGACGAACTTTCTCCGCTACTGCGCTCCGCATTCGTTCTGCGGGAAGTGCAGGGCTACTCAACGGGTGAAGCGGCCAAGAAACTGGGCGTCACCGAAAACACGCTGAAGGCTCGCCTGTGGCGCGCGCGGCATCAACTCGCCGAGCGGTTGGGGCGCCGTCTGCGTGGATTTAAGGACGACATGTCAAGCAACCTGGGCGGCGACGAGGCCTGCAGCTACTGCTAACACGCTCGGAATCGCATTAACGTGTTGTGAACGAGCCTGGATTGTTCGGGAGAAACTGCCCGGGCGAGCCAGGCTCGTTGTGTCTGCCGTCACAGAGGGGAATTGGGGTGAACGAGTACGATTCAGAGTGGAGGTTCCTGCCATGAAGATTCTTGCTGGCGTGTCTCTGCTCGCGATGCTCGCGCTAAGCCTCGCGTGCGTTACTCCTCTGTTCGATCGACCGGCCCAAGCGCAATCCGCTACGGCCGCGAATAGCGTTCGACCCGTGGGCAAGCCCGTGGAGATCAAAGCTCCTCTCGGATTGCCGCCGGTTCCGATTCCGGGGGACAATCCGCCGACGGAAGAGACGATCGCACTGGGCCGGCGCCTGTATTACGATCCGACTATTTCTGTCGATGGAACGATTTCGTGCGCGTCGTGCCACGCGCCGCAGTTTGCGTTCTCCGATAAGCGGCCCGTCTCCGAAGGCGTAGGGAAAAAGCTAGGCACTCGCCACTCTCCGACAGTGATCAATTCCGCATACAGCAGCCTGCAATTCTGGGATGGCCGAGCGGCGAGTCTGGAAGAGCAGGCGGTGGGACCGATGGCGAATCCCGTGGAGATGGCGCACACGTTGGACGGGGTGGTGAAGCGCCTGCAGGCCGATGCGAATTATCCGGCGATGTTCAAAGCGGCGTGGGGAACGGACCAGATCACGATTGATATGGTGGCCAAGTCGATTGCTTCGTTCGAACGCACGGTGATTGCCGGGGATGCACCGTTTGACCGCTTTATGTACGGACACGATTCCACGGCGATGTCGCCCGAAGCGCAGCGCGGTTTGAGGATATTCATCAATCCGAAGAAGGGAAATTGCGCGGTGTGCCACACCATCGATCAGGGCTATGCGCTGTTGACGGATAACAAGTTCCACAACCTTGGCATTGGCGCAGATACGCGCGGCAACTTGAATGACGTGGGCCGTTACGCGGTAACGAAAAAAGACGAGGACCTGGGCTGCTTCAAGACGCCGTCGCTGCGCAACCTGACCAATCGGGGCCCCTATATGCATGATGGCAGTTTCCCAACAGTGAAGGACACGCTCGCGCACTACATTGGTGGTGGGAACTGGAATGCGCACCTGGATAAGGAGATCCACTCGCTGGATGCGCTCACGTTTGACGAACGCGACGACTTGCTGCAGTTCCTGGATGCGCTCAACGGCACGCTTCCGCCGAACATTGGCCCACCTGCGGATCTGGCCGTTCCGGCAAAGACGGCTTCCGCTGGAAAATAGTAGCCTCTCCTGAACGAAACAGGGCTGCGATTCCCGTCGTGGCCCTGTTTTATTTTTGGCGGGTGGATCGTGATTAGTTAGCGCTTCGCCGCGGTATAAAGGCCGAGGACACGCAGGTCGCTGGTGGCGGTGCGCACTTCGGCGAGGGCGGCGTTGAGGGGTTGGCGGTGCTCGGCTTCCACATCCACGTAGAACTGGTATTCGAATGGCTTGCCGTGGATCGGACGGCTCTCGATTTTCAGCAGGTTCACGCCATGGTTCGCAAACGGTTCCAGTGAGGCGAGCAGCGCGCCGGGCCGGTGTGCCAGACGCATGGCGATGGACATCTTGCGGGCGTCTGGTGCGCGGAAACGTTCCGCTTCCTCCGGGGGAAGCAGCAGCACAAAACGCGTGAAATTCTCGGCGTTGTCTTCGATGTTCTCGCGAAGGATCACGGCGCCATACTGGCCTGAGGCGCGGCGTCCGGCAATGGCGCCGCAGGTGGGGTCGCCACGGTCCATCATTTCGCGCACGCTGCCGGCAGTGTCTTCCGCGGGAACACGCTTCAATGCGGGATGCGCTTCGAAGAACTGCTCGCATTGGGCCAGCGCCATGGGGTGCGAGGCCACGGAGCGCAGAGCCTCGAACTTTGCGCCGGGCACGGCCATCAGGTGATGCTCGATCGGGAGAATGGTTTCGCCACAAATCTCCAGCGGGCTTTGCAGCAGCAGATCGTAAACGCGCACGACCGAGCCCGCCAGCGTGTTTTCGACGGGCAGAAGCAGGGCGTCGGCGGCCTGTTCCACGATGGCGCGAAAGGTGGCGTCGAACGTGGCGCGCGGTACGGCGTGGATTCCTTCGCCGAGCAGTTGCACAGCGGCCGCTTCACTGAAGGCCCCAGGCTCCCCCTGGAAGGCTACGCGCATTTTGCTGAAGTCAATTTGGGCCATCCGCTCCGGCCTTTCCCTGGTTTTTTCCTTCACTTCGCGTGGTTTGCGCAGCACGCTATAATTCTAGCTCCCCGGGAGGTAGCCGCATGATGACACAGAAACGACCGCAGAAGAGCGAGTATGCGGTCTACTACGAAAAATACGTTGCCCTGGTGCCGGGAGGAGATTTCCTGGAGATTCTGGAAGAGCAAGAAGCCACATTACGGCTGCTGCTTTCGCCGTTGACAGAGGAGCAAGGCGATTTCCGCTACGCGCCCGGCAAATGGTCCATCAAGGAAGTGATCGGCCATATTAATGATGCGGAGCGCATTTTTGCGTATCGTTTATTGCGCATCGCGCGCGCCGACGAGACGCCTCTGGCAAGTTTTGAGCAGGACGATTACATAACCACGGGGAATTTTTCCGCACGGAAATTGAGCGGCCTGCTGGAGGAGTTCTCCGCGGTGCGCAAAGCGAGCATCACGCTGATCCGTTCCCTGGACGAAAAGGCGTGGAAGCGGCGTGGCACGGCCAGTCAGAAGGAAGTGACCGCGCTCGCGCTGGGGTTCATCATTGCCGGCCACGAACGGCATCACCGCATGATTCTGGAAGAGCGTTATCTGCCGGTGATGGCCGGAGGCTGATTGGGGAACTACATCGGGCCCGGGAGATCGCTATGGTCCTGCAAGACGGTGCGCGGTTCCAGCCGGTTTTGCACCGCTTCGCCATGCGCGGTGAGAACATAGTTTTTCCACTCGTTGTCGAAGTGCGGGAGTTTGTCGCGATGCGCGATGGCCAGGTAATGCCGCGGCCACAGGAGATAAACGATGGCGAAAGCGCCGAGCGCCAGAGCCAGGCCCGCGATGAGCACAGCAGTCTCGGACGCCTCCAATGGTTCGCGGATCGCATCCGTCAACAAATATGCACCGCCGGCGAGTAAGACGCTCGCGATGAACAACCCCAATCCCAAAAAGGTCCGTTCAAAGCGTGCCCTCAACACCAGGGGCATGTGGTCCGGTTCATGGACGACTTCGATCCGCACGGCCCGCATGGCACGCTACTCCTCGCCGGACGCGGACGAGCCGAGGTCCAAATCGCCGCGCAGAAACTCCAGATAACTCATCACCGGCACCATCTCCACCTTTTCCATGAGCTGCCCGCAGACACAGCGAGGCGCTCCGCCGTCTTCGGCCATAACGGTAGACACCATGAACCAGCGACAATCTTGGCTTGGGCAAAGCCAGCGAATTCCGGAAGTGTTTGACATGGAGACCTCTGTTGCTCATTCGAAAGCGAGAGCGACCAGAAACGAATTCGGGGAAGAGGCCTTATTTATATTATGAAATAGTAATTTATGCAACAGTAAAATAGAACCAGGAATGTATATTACTGTACGGTAATAGGACCCTGTCGAGCCCCGAACCATCGAGCGAATTGCGGCTCCCCGTAACCCGCTGCTACAATTCACTTTTGGCCGATTGGGCTTTGCTACAGGGGTGCATTTATCCACGCGATTGGATAGGGCATCTAACGAAATTTGTGCGCGGTGTTACGGGATTGGAGTTGCGCGGCGGTTGCGGTTCCGCTCCGGCGGGCCTGTGGAGGTTCGGAAGGGAGATCAGCGTGGCGAAATACGACGTAGCGATTATTGGTAGCGGGCCGGGCGGCTATGTGGCGGCCATTCGCGCGGGTGAGTTGGGACTGAAGACGGTGGTGGTAGAAAAGGATCCGTTTCTTGGCGGCACCTGTCTTCATGTCGGGTGTATTCCCACCAAAGTGCTGTTGCACCATGCCGATGTGTACGAGCACATGAAAAATGGGGCGGAACTGGGGTTCGAGGTTTCCGGGCTGAAAATCAACTGGGCGAACGTGTTGGCGCGCAAAAACAAAATCGTCACCAAACACTCCAAGGGAATCGAGTTTCTATTCAAAAAGAATAAAGTTGAGTGGGCGCAGGGTTGGGGCCGCTACGAAGGACCGGGAAAAATCAGCGTCGAAAAAGACGGCAAGACCACCACCATCGAAGCGGGTGCGGTGCTGGTAGTTAGCGGGTCGGAAGCGAAATCGCTGCCGGGGATTGAGCCGGATCACAAGCAGATTTTGACGAACCGCTCGATCATTAATTTGCCCGATATTCCGAAGAGCCTGATCGTCGTAGGGGCGGGCGCCGTAGGCGTGGAGTTCGCGTCCATTTACAACTCGTTTGGCACGCAGGTGACGATCCTGGAAGCGTTACCGCGCGTTGTGCCGGTGGAAGACGAAGAGATTTCCGCCGAGCTCGACAAGACCTACCGCAAGAAGGGCATCAACATTTTCACCAGCTGTATGGTGGAGGGCGTGAAGAAGGACGCGAAGTGCGTAACGGTTTCGTTCAAGGATAGAGACGGCAAGGCGCAGACGCTGCAGGCGGAAAAGCTGTTGCTTGCGGTTGGGCGCCAGCCGATGACCGCGAATTGCGGACTGGAAAAATCGAAGGCCAAGATCGAACGGGGCTTTGTCCATGTAAATGAATACATGGAGACAGCCGAACCGGGTTTGTATGCCGTGGGCGACATCGTTGCCGGCCTGCCGCAACTGGCGCATGCCGCGATGATGGAAGGAATCGTGGCGGTAACGCATATTGCGGGCAAGCCGACGCAGCCCATCGTGAAGACGCGCATTCCGAACGCCACGTACTGCGAGCCGCAAATCGGCTCCATCGGCTTAACGGAAAAGCAGGCCAAAGACGCCGGCTATGCGGTGAAGACCGGCAAGTTCCCGTTCGTGGGCAACAGCAAGGCCACCATTCTTGGCAACCATGGCGGGTTCATCAAAGTGGTGTCCGACGAAAAGTACGGGGAAGTTCTCGGGATCCACATCATCGGGCCGCTGGCCACGGAGATTCTTTCGGAAGCGGCGGCGGTACTGAATCTCGAAGGCACCATCGACGATATGATGAACATGATTCACGCGCATCCGACGGTGTGGGAAGCCATGGGCGACGCCTTCGCTTCCGTGCGTGGGCTGCAGATCAACGTCTAACGGCGTGTGGTGGCCAATTTCTCGATGGGCCGGAATTGAATTGCATGAATCCGCTGCTTATCACTGACCTCGGCCTGATCTCATGGGCTGGCGCGTACGAGTTGCAGCAGCGCATTGTGGCGGCGCGCAAAGCCGGCGGAATCAGCGACGTGTTCCTGTTGTGCGAGCATCCCCACGTCATTACGCTGGGCCGAAGCGCGAACCGCGCGAATCTGCTTGCTTCCGAACATGTGCTGCGGCAGAAGAATGTCGAGCTGCAAGCGACGAATCGCGGCGGAGACATTACGTATCACGGCCCGGGGCAAATCGTCGGCTATCCGATCCTAAATCTCGGCAACATGCGACGCGACGTGGGTTGGTACGTGCGCACGCTCGAAGAAGCGATGATCCGTAGCAGCGCAGACTGCGGAGTGGAGGCGTATCGAGTTGGCGGCAAGACGGGAATTTGGGTTCGCGCGGGCTCCACGGAAGAAAAACTCGGCGCGATTGGAGTGCACATCAGCCGCTGGGTCACGTCCCACGGCTTTGCCTACAACGTTTCGACGGACCTGCGCTATTTCGACCTGATTATTCCCTGCGGCATTGCCAACCGCAAAGCCACTTCGCTCGAAAAACTGCTGCAGCGCAATGTGGCCCTGAATGAGGTGAAGGGGCACCTGACGCGCCATCTTGCGGAACTCTTTTCGCTGCAACTACGAACGGTTTCCCGGGAAGAACTGCTTGCTGAACTTGCACAAGTGGAAACGGCGAGTGCCGTCGGACAATAAAACCCCGCGCCGGAAATGGCACGCGGGGCCCGGTGATTTGGAGACGTGTTCCGGCGGGTTACTTCATCGGCGCCGCTTTGAACATGACGGAGTGCGTCACTTCCTGGCGCGATGCATCCGCGTCGATCAGGCTGTTGAATAGCTCGTTGATGGCGTCCTGCTCTTCCTGGGAGCGGTGTTCGCGGTCGGCCATGAACGTGGCGCGGATCTTATCAAACTGGCTGAGATCCCTGACGTCATACCACGTGAAGTGGGTGAAGTCGCCGTCTGTCCGGACCTCTTCGACTGCGAGGCCGTAGGCTACGATGACGCCGTCGGCGAGCAATTTATCCAGGACAGGCTTGTTGTATTTTTCCCAGGTCTTACGGAAATCCGCGCCCTTTCCAGGCTTTACCTTGATGAAGTTGTAGCGCGAATAGGGTAGGAACCCGTCTGGCATTGGGTTGTGGGTTACGTTGAAAACCAAATCGCGCGTCAAGTAATCGTGCGTCTTGGAGACGTCCGCAATTTCCGCGATCCGTGCCGCAGGACTCTGTGACGGAACCGCGCCCTTCTTTGTGGCGCCGCCCTTGGCAGCCTCCTCTGTCAGCTTCGCGATTTGTGTCTGCATGGCGGTCTGAACTTTTTCCACGCCGGACCAGTCCGCCACCGCGTACCAGATCATATGGGTGGCATTCCCGGGCACGCGCAGCAGTGGAGTCTGAACACCCCATGCGAGCACCACACCATCCGCCATGAGCTTGTCGCGCACAGGTGCTCCGACGGTCTTCACCAGATCCAGAAACTGTTCGTCCTTACCGGGATTTACGGCGAACTCGTACCAGAACGTGAGCGGCTGCATGGGCGCTTGCTGCGCCAGCGCCGTTACGCAACTAGATAGCACTAACACAAAACACAACAACACTCTCTTCTTCATATCCATTTTCTCCGTCAATGAGATTTGCCTGTCCCGAGGAAGGAACCAAGCGCACACGTTGGAAGCAGGCATCCACCGCGCTGGCTCTTGAAACCCGATCAGTCGTGGATAGCTTGTAGCACCTGGGCTCCAGCAGGTCAAGGAACGGCGAGGAACGGCGAGGATAACCCTTGCGTTGGTATTTGCGCCAAAGTGCGGCTGCTCGGCGCCGCAGTTCCAGGCCGGGCCGTGAAGATTCCGCTTGACAGCGGAGGGGGAAGCGGGAATACTAAACCATATGGTTAAGTATTCAGCGCAGCTCAATTCCACTTTTGGCGCGCTGGCCGATCCCACCCGCCGCGCCATTCTGGCCTCGCTGATGCTCGGCCAGGCATCGATTTCCGAACTGGCGAAGCCTCACCGCATGTCGCTACCCGCAGTGATGAAGCACATTCGCGTGCTCGAAGAAGCCGGGCTGGTTTGCCAGGAGAAGACTGGCCGGACGCGCCATTGCCGGCTGGAGGCGCAACCGCTCAAAAACGCCGAAGAGTGGATCTCGCAATACCGGGAATTCTGGGAAGGCGCGTTGGAGAACCTGGAACGATTTCTCAGCCAGCAGGAAGGCAAGTCAGACCGCAAGGAGGATCAGAAATGGCGACAGCACCCACGCAAGGCCAAACCTCGCTCCAAATAAAGCGCACCTTCGCGGCGCCGCGGGAGCGGGTGTACCGTGCCTGGACCGACGCGAAACAATTCGCGCTGTGGTTCCATCCGACGGCGGAATACAGCACGGTCATCACGCGGCTGGATCTACGCAACGGGGGAAACTACAGCCTAGAGATGCACCACAAAGGTGGCAACGTGAGCAGACTGGCGGGTACTTACAAAGAAGTAAAGCCGCCCGAGAAGCTGGTGTTCACGTGGCGCTGGCAGCGCGAGGATAGGGCGCCGGAAACGCTGGTGACTGTGGAGTTTCACGATCTTGGCGAGTCGACCGAGGTATGCCTGACGCATACGAACTTCACGAATCCCGAAGACCGCAACAAGCACAACGAAGGCTGGACGGGCTGCTTCGGCGTTTTGGAAGAATATCTGGCGTCGTGATCGCGCGCGCCACCGAACTGTCACCCTGAGGCGATCCGGCGAGGCTGCCGGAGGTTCTCCGGGGAAGAATCTGGCACGAAGGTAACGTGCACATTTTCAGAACCATTGCAGTGGATTAGGCGCGGCGGGGCATTCGCCGTAAGATAGATGGCCGGATGCCCATTCGGAGAAGCATTGACCATGCCTGGTTCTGAATCCCTTGGCAAAGCGGCGAAGCTTTCGCGCCAGCAATACCTCGACCTCTACTACTACATGCGGCTGAACCGCGAGGTGGAAGAGACCATGACGCGGCTGTTCCGCCAGAACAAGATTGTCGGCGGGCTGTATTCGTCACTGGGGCAGGAAGGGATTTCCGTGGGCACGGCCTACGCGCTCGAAAAGCGCGACTGGCTGGCGCCGATGATCCGCAACATTGGCGCGCTGCTGGTGAAAGGGGTGCCACCGCGTGACATTTTCACGCAGCACATGGCGAAGTTCACTTCACCGACGAAAGGCAAAGACGGCACCAGCCACTTCGGCGATCTGGAAGATCTGCATATCGTCTCGCCCATCTCCATGCTCGGCGATTTGATCCCGGTGCTGACAGGCGTGGCGATGGCCGGGCGGTACCTGGGCCAGAAAATTGTAGCGATGACGTGGATTGGCGACGGGGGCAGCTCGACCGGGGTGTTTCACGAAGGATTGAATCTAGCGGCTTCACAAAAAGCCGCGCTCGTGCTGATTCTGGAAAACAATCAGTGGGCTTACTCGACTCCCGTACGACGGCAAGTGCCACTTGAAAATCTAGCAGATCGCGCGAAAGCCTACGGAATCGCGAGCTATATCGTGGATGGCAACGACGTTGTGGCGGTTTATTGCACCGCCAAGGAAGCCGTGGAGCGAGCCCGGGCAGGCGAGGGGCCGATCTTAATTGAGGCGAAGACATTTCGCCGCCGCGGTCACGCGCAGCACGATCCGGCGGAATACGTGCCGAAAGAACAGCGAGCGTATTGGGAAAAGCGCGATCCTATCGAGCTGTACGAAAAGTTCCTGACACAGGAAAGACTGCTCGACGACAAGGGGAGAAAGGAAATCGAGGACAAGATCAACGCGTTGCTCGAGAAAGAGCGCGAGTTTGCGGAGAATTCTCCGATGCCGCCGCCAGAAACCGCCACGCAGGGCGTTTACTGCACCGGCGACGCTTGCCACAAGATTCGCCCGAAGTGGCAGCGGCCGGTTGAAGAACTACTTCCGCCGAAATCCTCGGTGGATCCGGTGTGGGTGGTTGAGGGATTTGGTCGAGGCGGCACTTCTGGCGGAGGTTTGGCGCCGATCCATTTTGGCGATGTGCCGGCAAAGCCCGCGGAGACTGTTACGGCTTCGGAATCGTCTTTGAAGTCTGCCTCGAAGGCATCCAAGAAATCAGCCGCGAAGAAACCCGTAGCGAAAAAGAGCGCAAAGAAGGGAGCACGATAGTCATGGCTCCCGTCACTTTTCTCGAAGCAATCCGCCAGGCAATGTTTGAAGAGATGGCCGCCGATCCGAGTGTGGTGCTGATCGGCGAAGACGTCGGCGTGTATGGCGGCGCGTTCAAAACCAGCGAAGGCCTGCTCGAAAAGTTCGGCTGGGAGCGGGTGATCGATACCCCGATAGCCGAAAGCGCCATCATCGGCGCGGCATGCGGCATGAGCTATTTAGGTCTGCGCCCCATCGCCGAGATGCAGTTCATCGATTTCATCGCCTGCTGCTTCAACCAACTGACCAACTTCGTCGCGAAAGGCCACTACCTGTGGAACGCGCCGGCTCCCATCGTGGTACGCGGTCCTTCGGGCGGCGGCGTGCATGGCGGCCCGTTCCACTCGGCGAATCCTGAAATGTATTTTGCCCACACGCCGGGTTTCAAAATCGTGTATCCGTCGACGCCGTACGACGCCAAAGGGCTGCTCAAGGCCAGCATCCGCGACAACAATCCGGTGCTGTTCTTCGAACACAAATTCCTCTACCGCCGCATCAAGGAAGAGCTGCCAAGCGCGGATTACACGGTTCCCATCGGCAAAGCGGTGGTGCGCCGGGAAGGCAAGCACCTCACCGTCCTCAGCTACGCCGCGATGATGCACGTGGCGTTGGAAGCCGCTGAAGCGCTCGCGCAGGAGGGCATCGAGGCAGAGGTGATCGACCTGCGAACGCTGCTGCCGCTCGACGAAGAAACCATTCTCAACTCCGTGAAGAAGACCAACAAATGCCTGGTTGTCCATGAGGATACAAAGACTGGGGGCATCGCCGGTGAGATTGCCGCCATGCTCTCCGAAAAGGCATTCCACGATTTGGATGGCCCGCTGGTCCGCGTCACAGCGCTCGATACGCCCGTGCCCTACGCCCCTACGCTGGAGGATGCGTTCCTGCCGAACGCGCAAAAGGTATTTACTGCGGCCAAAGAACTGGCTCGGTTTTAGTTCGCGTATAGCCGGGGAGCTGGCATAAACCTGCCTTACTTATCCAGCCCCGGGCATCGCGGCGCACAAGGCTCCCGTTCCCCTTAGTTATTGATTCTTTGGAGTGCTTAGGAAATTTACTTGTCCCCTTGGTTCGTTTCCCAACCATAAACTAAGCCGAAGGTTCAACGCGGGAACAGGGACGCTCGGGGCCGGTGCGTTCTCTCCTTGTTCGCGCGTGACAATATGCCCGGGTCACGTTCATTCGAGTCCTTCAGATCGGTAAGCGGGAGGGGTCAGGCATGAATCTGACGAGGATCTGCGCGGTGGCAATGGTAGTTTGTGGAATTCCGGCAATTTGTCTAGGGGGTCCAGGCAGTGGCAGCGTTTCCGGCAAAGTCACCCTGAATGGAGCTCCTCCGAAACCCAAACCACTCGACCTATCCAAAGAGCCCGGGTGCGTGAAACTCCGCGCCTCCAATCCTCTGTATGCCGAAAACGTGGTCACGGGTCCAGGCAATTCGTTGAGAAATGTTGTCGTTTACATTTCCGCCGGTGATTCCGAAAACGTAGCGCCGCCCGCGACACCCGGTCTTTACGATCAGGAGGGTTGTCACTACACCACGCACGTGCTGGTTCTACGCGCCGGTCAGGAAGTGAAGATATCAAACAGTGACCCGTTTTCGCACAACATACACCCACTGGCGAAAGTGAACCGCGAATGGAACAAGATGCAACCACCGGGCACGCCGCCCTTCACTTATGCGTATGACAGAGAAGAATTCATTCCCATCAAGTGCAACATTCACCCGTGGATGTCTGGGTATTTTGTGGTGCTGAAAACCAGTCACTTCATGGTCACCGGCGACGACGGCCGCTTCAGCTTGCCCAATCTCCCGCCGGGACACTACGTGATCACCGCCTGGCATGAAGTGTACGGCACGCAGAGTAAAGAGGTGACCATAGGCGGCTCGGAAAGCCAGTCGGTCGATTTTACCTTTACGGCGAAGCCCTGACGGGCCAATCCATAACCTTCCTATCCGCAATTCCGCAGCGTTCGTGAATGGTGGAGGTTATTGTTTGGGCTTATTTACAAATTTGTGACACGTTGCGCCACGCACTCCCGCCCAGAGTCGAATCAGGCAGAAATTTGCTGTCACGCCGACAAATCTGATGGAACAGGAGAAAACTACGGATGAAAGCCATCGCTTCCGCGCTTCTGGCGGCCCTGCTGGCCCCGGCCGCGTTCGCTCAGAATGCTCCGAATCATGCCGCGATGAAACCGGTGACCGTAAAGCTGATCAACAGCAGCGGTCAAACCGTCGGAACGGCTCTATTGTCACCGGCTCCAACCGGTGTGAAGATCACCCTGGACATCAAGAATCTTCCGCCGGGCGAGCACTCGATTCACATACACCAGTTCGCGAGGTGCGATCCGCCCGATTTTAAGTCCGCAGGTTCGCACTTCGATGCGGGCGGCCACGGCCACGAAGGCCATCCCGCCGGCGACATTCCCGACTTCTCGCTCATCGTCTCGCCGAACGGCGCGGCGCATGTTACGACCATCGCGCCAAACGTCACGCTCGGCAAAGACGAACATTCCGTGTTCAGCAACGGCGGCACGGCCATCGTCATCCATGCCGTCAGCGGGGCATCGGACAGCGCGGCTCCGGCGCGTATTGCCTGTGGTGCGATTATCCGGCAGGATTAATTCGCTTTCGTCTGTTCTCCCCGCCGCGCCTGCGCTATAAAGGTCGCATGCGAATACGGCGAAGGGTTTGGCGGAAGCGTTCCGTGCGTATCCGTTTCTTATGCCTGGGCTTGTTTTTCGTTGTGGTGGCGACGTGCGGTGTCGCGCAACCGTTGCGATGGACCGAGCAAAAAGCCAACGATTGGTACGCGCAACAACCGTGGCTTGTCGGGAGCAACTACATTCCCGCCACGGCGATCAACCAGCTAGAAATGTGGCAAGCAGACACGTTCGATGCTGAGCGTCTCGATCTCGAATTGGGATGGGCCGAAGCGATCGGGCTGAACACCATGCGCGTTTTTCTACACGACTTGCCGTGGCAGGAAGATGCCGCCGGTTTCCGGAAGCGCATCGATACCTTTCTAACGATCGCCGACAAGCATCACATCCGCATTCTGTTTGTGTTGTTCGATTCCGTATGGGACCCGAATCCGCACCTCGGCAAGCAGCACGCACCTACTCCCGGCGTTCATAATTCAGGCTGGGTGCAAAGCCCCGGCGCGGCAGCGTTGAAGGATACTTCGCAATGGCCGCGGCTCGAGAATTACGTCAAGGGCGTGGTCGGAGCGTTTTCCAGGGATCAGCGCGTGCTCGGATGGGACGTGTGGAACGAGCCGAGCAACAGCAACGTTCCGGCCTACAGCAAATACGAGCCGCCCAACAAGAAAGAGATCGTGAGCAAGCTGCTGCCGAAGATTTTCGCGTGGGCCCGCGAGGCGGGGGCCACGCAACCGCTGACCAGCGGCTTGTGGGAAGGCGACTACGCCAAGCCGGACAAACTCGATCCCATCGCCAAGATTCAATTCGAACAGTCCGACGTGCTGTCGTTTCACAATTACGGGAAACCTTCTTCGTTCAAAAAGCAAGTGCAGGAACTGCAGAAATACCGCCGCCCGGTGATCTGCACGGAGTTTATGGCGCGCCCCCGGAAGAGCACATTCCAAGGAATTTTGCCGATTGCCAAAGCGGATCAGGTGGGGGCCATCAACTGGGGACTGGTGGCCGGCAAGACGCAAACGTATTTGCCGTGGGATTCGTGGAAGAAACCGTACGTGGATCGCCAGCCGAAAATATGGTTCCACGAGATTTTCCGCACCGATGGCCAGCCGTACAGCCAGCAGGAAGTGGACTTGATCAGGCGGCTGACGCAGAATCATTCGCCAACGAAATAAAGGCCCGCTCCCACCCGGAAAAGCCGTCATTTGCGGTAAAGTAGTGCATTCATGATCATCAATCTTTCTCGGCGGGCGCACGACCACAACTGGGAAATCGATCCCATCACGCGCTCCTTGCTGGATACGGACTTCTACAAGCTGCTGATGCTGCAGTTCATCTGGAAGTGTTTCCCGAAAACCAGGACGACCTTTACGTTTATCAACCGCAGCGCGCAGGTACGCCTGGCGGAGACAATCGACATCGGCGAATTGCGTGAGCAGTTGGAGCAAACGAGGACGCGCCGCTTTCACAAGTCCGAACTGATCTGGTTGGCGGGCAACACCTTCTACGGGCACCGGGGAATCTTTGAACCTGATTTTCTGGAGTGGCTGGAGCGCGACTTCCGCCTTTCGGACTACGAGCTCTCGGTCAAGGACGGCCAGTTGGATCTGAACTTCCATGGCTTGTGGACTGAAACCACCATGTGGGAGATCTACGCGATCTCCACGATCAGCGAACTGAAAACGCGCGCGAACCTCAAGCGCCTGAGCGAGTTTGAGCTGGACATTCTGTACGCGCGGGCGAAAACGCGTTTATGGGAGAAAATGGCGCGGCTCCGCGGTGTGCCCGGGCTAAGCGTCAGCGATTTCGGCACGCGCCGCCGCCACAGCTTCCTGTGGCAGGAATATGTGGTGAAGGCCATGAGCGATGTGTTGGGGTCCAATTTTAAAGGCACGTCCAACACTTACCTTGCCTACAAGCACGACCTGGAAGCCATCGGCACCAACGCGCATGAACTTCCCATGGCCATGGCCGCGATGGCGCGTGACGAGCAGGAATTGAAAGCGTCGCAATATCGGATGTTGGAATTGTGGCAGCAGACCTACCACGGCGAACTGCTGGTGCTGCTTCCCGACACGTTCGGCACCACGCAGTTTCTGCGCGACGCGCCCGAATGGGTGCCCAACTGGACGGGGCAGCGCGCCGACAGCAAGGATCCCTACGTAGCGGGCGACGAATACTTGGCCTGGCTGCAGCAGCGCAAGCGCGATCCGCGGGAGAAATTGTTGATCGCCTCCGACGCACTGGATGTCGACGACATTCTCGGCCTGCACGCCTACTTCGAAGGCAAATTGTTGAATGGCGCAAAGCCGTCGGATTTTCGCGCTGGCCGCGACTTCCTCGACGAGAAAAAATGGACGCCGGAGCGCCGCATCCGCTTCAGCGCCGGCTGGGGCACGCTACTCACAAACGACTTCCGCGACTGCAACCCACAGGGCGACGACGCGTTCCACCCGTTGAGCCTGGTTTGCAAGTTGAACGACGCGGAAGGGCGTCCCACGGTCAAGCTTTCCGACAATTTCCAGAAAGCTCTCGGCCCCGCCGACGAAATCGAGCGCTACCGCCGCATCTTCGGCCTCGCCGGCGTCGCCGATATCCCGGTGATGATCTGAAGGCAACCATGCCAACGGGGATTCAGGCAGCCGTCTCAGCAACGCTCTCCCGGTGAACGCAGCGAAGACGTCCGCTTTCCGTCACTGCGGATTTGGCGGTAAACTAGTAAGGTTCCGCGGATTCACCGAGAAGACGCTGGAGTGTATAGTTCCGCGTGGCCCTGTAGCGGACTGCAACGTAAGGAGAGAACTCCCATGGCAGTCGATGTTGTGATGCCCCAGATGGGCGAAAGCATTTTTGAAGGCACTATTACCAAGTGGCTGAAAAAGCCAGGCGACAAGGTGGAACGCGACGAGCCGCTGTTTGAAATCTCCACCGACAAGGTGGATGCGGAAATTCCGTCGCCTTCCGCGGGTGTGCTGAAGGAAATCAAAATTCCCGAAGGGCAGACCGTGCCGATCCAGACAGTGGTCGCGGTGATCGATGGAGCCGGCGGCGCGGCTGCGTCCGCGCCTGCTCCTGCGGCGACGCCCGCGCCCGCGAAGGCGCCTGCGGCCCCCACGTCTGTGGCGCAGCCTGTGGCCGCAAAACCCGCACCTGCTGCGCCGGCGACGACTCCCGCTGCGTCGGCAGCCGCATCCGGCAGTGGTACGGAACGCATCCATTCCTCACCGCTCGTGCGGCGGATGGCCAAAGAACATGGGGTCGACCTGGCGTCGCTGGAAGGCAGTGGCGCTGGAGGGCGCATCACGAAAGAAGACATCGAGGCGGCGATTGCCGCGCAATCTGGCGCGACACCCTCGGCCGCTCCGGCACCATCGGCGCCCACTTCCGTTGCAGCGCGCCCCACGCCCGCACCTCCGCCGCCCGGGCCTGCTCCCATCGCAGGGGCTGGCGCGCCCGCCGTTCATGGCAGCCAGTTCATGCCCACGCTGCAAGTCGGCGTCCCACGCGAACGCATCTACTTCGGCAACTACGAAATCCAACCGCTCAGCGTGATGCGCCAGAAAATCGCCGAGCACATGGTGGCATCGAAGCACGTTTCGCCGCACGTGTACTCCGTCGACGAAATCGATATGACCAAGGTCGCCGCCATCCGCGCGAAGGCCAAAGCGGAATTCGAATCGCGCTACGAAACCAAGCTCACCTTCATGCCATTTTTCGTTAAAGGCGCAGTGGCCGGTCTGCGGGCTTATCCCACGCTCAACGCTTCGCTCGACGGCACGAACGTCATCCTGCACAAGGAAATCAACATTGGCATGGCCGTGGCGCTCGATTGGGGCCTGATTGTTCCGGTAATCAAGAATGCCGACGAGAAAAACCTGCTCGGCATCCAGCGCACGCTCAACGATCTTGCGGAACGCGCCCGTTCAAAGAAGCTGAAGCCCGAGGAAGTGCAGGAAGGCACTTTCTCCATCACGAATCCCGGGGTGTTCGGCGGTTTGTTTGGCCTACCGGTGATCAGCCAGCCGAACGTCGGCATTCTCGGCCTTGGCGCCATCGAGAAGCGCCCGGTGGTGGTGGATGATGCGATCGCCATCCGTTCGATGTGCTATGTAACGCTGAGCTACGATCATCGTGTGGTCGACGGCGCGATCGCCCACCAATTCCTCCACAAGGTCAAAGAGACCCTGGAGAACTGGTCCGAACCACTGGTGTAATAGAGTCAGGCAGAGCTGTCCGGTGAGGACAGCGGGAGTCCCGTTTCGCCGAAGGATTCGGCGGAACCGAACAGCGCCTGCAGCCGGAAAACGCGAGAGCGGTGGCGTATCCGGTAATGCGTCCGGCTTGCACATATCCTTTTGGTGCCTGACATGCGGGAGCCAGCGCAGTGGCCCAATTGCGCCGCTGTTCGTTGACTTGCTCGCACCAGGTCCCTAAGATGTCGGTCACATGGCGGACTCCGATGTACTTCCTGGCAGCACTTTCTCTCACTACCGGATTCTGGAGAAACTCGGTGGCGGAGGCATGGGTGTTGTTTACAAAGCCGAAGACACACGTCTGCACCGCTATGTGGCGTTGAAATTTCTGCCTGCCGAGGTAGCACGAGACGAGCAAGCTTTAGCTCGTTTCCAACGCGAAGCGCAGGCCGCCTCTGCTCTCGGAAGCGCATTGTTCGCTGGGTTGTTCCCTGCTGATGCACGATTGGGACTGGAAAACCGCGGAAGCGGAATTTCTGCGCGCCCTGGAGTTAAATCCTCGATACCAGCAGAACCTTGCGTGGTACGGATTGATATGTCTCGTCTGGACACAGGGACGCATCGACGAAGGTATCGCCTTCGCGCGGCGCGCCGTGGAGTACGACTTTTATTCGGCCTACGCCCATGGCGAACTTTCTCTGGTATACAGTCACGCAGGACGCGGTCCCGAAGCCGTGCAGGCCGGCACGGCCGCCCGCGATCTCGAGGAGTCGTTCTTTACGTACTGGGTTTTGCAGCACGCCTACCATTCCAATGGACAGTTTGCGGAAGCCGCCGCCGCAGGGGAACTGTCACTTAGCCTTTCGGGAAGGCAACTTACCGCAATTTCCGCACAGGCCATGATCTTGGCAGATTGGGGCAAGACGGAAGACGCGCAAGCGCTCTACGCGGAGGCGCTGGCGAGGGGCAGACGCGAGTATGTCTCGCCGACGCATACGGCGATCACCGCGTCCGCTGCCGGCGAGCCGGACAAGGCCATTGCGCATCTTCAGCACGCCCTCGAAATTCGAGATCCCATGGTGATCACCGCGAAATACTGGCCGGACCTCGCGAGGCTGCGGAGTCACTCCCGGTTTCGCGAAATCCTGGAAGCAGCGGGACTGAACTGACTGGCCGGCGATGGTAAGCGGCGCGTTTAAGCCGAAGGGTTTTTCAGAATGTCGGCGAGCGCACGAAGGCGCGACGCATCCGCGGGAATTTTGGCCGATGCCGCGCTCTTCTCCACCGACGGCGCCATCTTCTTCAGCTTCGCAACTTTGCCCTTGTTCAGGTGCGAGCGTTCCGCGCTGGCGATCGCTCTGCGCAGGTCGTTGATTTGCTTATCCGGCAGCGCCTGCGAGCGCGATAGTTGGTCGAGGTAGGCCTTCGCCACCACCAGCGTCGACGGCCATTGGAGCCGCTGCTGGTTCTGTACGTTCAGTTCGGGGACCCGTACCGCCTTGGCGGCGTCGATTTCGTTCTGTGTCAGGAACTGCGTGGGCGTCAATTGGAAGACATCCAGACCGCGCGCGATCTCCGAGCCATAAATGTAGCCGTTGTACCAATACGCGGACCAATCACCGCCGAGGATCAGCAGTTTCGGATCAATCGCGCCGCGATCGAAGTAGGCAATTTCGAAAGGCTTCGCCGGATCGGTGAAATCCATCACCGAGATGCCCCCCTGATACCAGGCCTGCACTTCAATGTCGCGGCCGGGCACGGGAACCAGCGAGCCGTTGTGGGCCACGCAATTTTCCGTATCGCCCTGCGCCGCCGGCAACTTGTAGTAGTTGGCGAAGGTCAGTTTGTCGTCGTGCAAGCGAAAAATGGCGTCAGCGCCCCACTTGTTCGGGTCCGTCGGCCGGCAACGCGGCCCGAGTCCGCCGCCCCACTCGTCGGTGAACACCACTTTGGTGCCGTCGTTCGAAAACGACGCGGAGTGCCAGTAGGAGTAGTTGGGATCGTTGACCGCGTCGACGCGCTTGGGGCGAATGGGGTCCTTGACGTCGAGCAGAATTCCGTTTCCGGAGCACGCGCCGGCCGCGAGCCCGATCGCGGAATACACGGTGATGTCGTGGCACTGGTCGGTGTCTTCCGGCTTTTCGTTGCCTTTGCCGTGGCTGCCGCCGTTGTTCAGTCCATTGATGGCCCCGGTACGCGCATCGATGAACACGCGCGGGCTGTTGACGACCTTGGCGTTTTGCGGCGCCGCTACCGGAACCTGGATCACATCGATGCGAAACAATGCGGTGTTCGGATCCTTGTCCGGCTTTTCCCCGGAGCAGCCCGCCAGTTCTTCCGGTTGGCGCACAAACGAGGTGCCCGAAACATAGATGTACACATTGTCTTTGTCATTCGGATCCAAAACCAGCGTGTGCGTGTGGGAGCCGCGGCAGGTTTGAATGGCGGCAACCTGCTTCGGTCTCTGAATATCGGAGATGTCGAAGATGCGCACGCCGCGGAAACGGTCTTTCTGCGCGGCCGGCAAGCGGCGCTTCTTTTCTTTCTCTTCTTCAGCAGTTGGAGGTGGCGCCGGCGGAAATCCTTCCGTGCCGCAATCGAGGCGCCCGTTGGGCATTTCCACCGACATGAACAGCAGATTCTTGTAGACCGAAACGTCGCCTTGCCCGCCGGGGCAAACCATCGAGGTGAGCAGCTTGGTATTCGCCGGATTAGCGATGTCGTAGATGCTCACGCCATAGAAATTTCCCTGGAACAGGTGGTTGCCCTGGAACGCCATGTCCGAATTCGCGAAGGCGAGTTGCGCGATCACCAGTTGGAAGGGCTTGGGGATTTTCGCAATGTTGCCGATGCCGAGCCGGCCGATGGTCTGTTGCACCTTGGGATCCTCGGGGTCGGCAGTGCCAAGCTGAAACGCGTCGGGCTTCTTGAGCAGCACTAAATGCTTGATGCCCATGGCCGCTTCCCCCGCGTCATACAGGCCGGGCGTCAGCTTGTATCGAGGGTCGCTGGTATCCGAACCGGTCATGCCGGGAGGCAGCGGCTGCGGCGGTAGCGGCGCGAACGGATTCTCTTCCTCTTCGGCCGGTTTCTGTGCCTCTGGCGCCGCGGGTTGTTGCGCGGCTGGCGGTGTCGCGGCGGGAGGCGTTTGTTCCTGCGCGCGCAGAAAGTTCGCCACGGATCCCGCGATCATCGCGGCCAGCGCCGCGCGAAAAACCATCCCCAGCAGTCGATTCATCGTTTCTCCTCAGACAGCATTTTTTCCAGCATTGCCTGCATGATCTTGATTTCGGCGCGCTGCGAGTTGTCGGCATCCGTGGCGAAGTCGAACAGTTCGGCGTCTTCTCCGGCGCCGGCAGTGTCAAACAGCTCCTTCACCATGGTCAAGGCGCCCTCGTGGTGCTGGATCATTCCGACGAGGAACAGGCGGTCGAACTCCGCGCCCTTCGCCTTTTTCAGAGCTTCCATCTGCTGCGGCGTGAGCATCCCCGGCATCATCATCGCGTGATGGTGCGGCATGTCCATGTCGGGCATGCCGGACATAGGCATGGATTGCGGCTGGCCGCGCTCGACTAGCCAGCGGCGCATGAATTGAATTTCGTCTGATTGCGATCGGCTGATGCGCGCTCCCAGCGCCTGCAGCTCCTTATTTTCCGTGTGCGAGGGAATCCAGGCGGTCATTTCCACGGCCTGCTGGTGGTGCATGATCATGCCCTGCATGAAGGCCACGTCGGCCGGTGCGAGCCGCGGCAACGCTGCTCTTGCGCTCGCCGGCAGAGTCTTGCTCGGCTGACCGGGCGCACCGGGTTGCACCACTACCGGTGCGGCGGAAGGATTTTGTCGCGTGAGTGCGGTGGGAGAGAGCAGTAGCGCCCCAGTGGCCGCGGCCAACAGTACGCCACAGATCTGCGTGGATTTTCTAATGGAATAGCGACTCAAATCGCGCCGGATGCAGTCCGTGTTCCAACTTGATGGAGGGCTCAGTATTCGCAGCAATTTCACGTCGGGGTGCAAGAATAAACGAAGTCTGCCAGGCATAGCAAATGCCGAGAAAAGCGGCTTGCCGCACGGCACGAAGCCGGGCGGAGCCTGACTCTGCGGCGGGTTCCGAGGTTTGGCGCTGGCCACGGCCCGGCTATTTATCTTGCGTTTAGCTTTGCCCTGTCAGAGTTTGCACTGAGCTTTCCGCTCAAGGAGGTGTTTCATGCCGAGAGTCACACGAAGTGGATCGGTCCTGGCGTTTGCGGTGGTGGTTGCTGTTCTCGCGGCAGCGGGCATCGCCTGGACTGCCCCGCAGGACGCAGGCCCCTCGGGCTATCACCTGGTCAAGACCGTGAGACTCGGAGGAACCGGCGGCTGGGACTATCTCACCGTCGACCCGGCCACGCATCGGCTGTTCATTTCGCGCAGCACGCACGTGATTGTCGTGGATCCGGAACAGGGCAAGATCATCGGCGAGATTCCGGACACCCAGGGCGTTCACGGTATTGCGCTGGTCCCGGAATTCCAGCGCGGTTACACCACCAACGGGCGCTCGGCGACATCCACGATCTTCGATATGGCGTCGCTCAAAGTCCTGGGCGAAGCCAAGACCGACAAGGATCCCGACGCCGTCCTCTATGACCCGTTCTCCAAGCGCGTGTTTACGTTCAACGGGGACGCCAGCTCGGCCACGGCGATTGACGCCAAGTCCGGCAAAGTGGACGGCACGGTGACACTCGGAGGCGGCCCGGAATTCGCCGCTTCGGACGGCAAAGGCCACGTGTTTGCAAACCTCGAAGATAAAAGCGCGCTGGTGAAATTCGATTCCAAGACCCTGAAGGTGGAAAATACCTGGCCGCTGGCGCCCTGCGAGTCTCCGTCTGGACTGGCCATCGACGCGGAGCACGAAATTCTGATTGTCGGTTGCCACAACAAGCTGATGGAGTTCGTCGACGGCAACTCCGGAAAGATTCTGGGCAGCGTGCCGATCGGCCCGGGTGTGGACGCGAATCGCTTTGATCCCGGTACCGGTTATGCCTTTGCCTCTTGCGGTGACGGAACGATCACCATCGCCCACGAAGACTCGCCTGGCAAGTTTTCTCTGGTGGAAACCATCCAGACGAAGCGCGGAGCGCGTACCATGGAAGTCGATCCTTCGAATCACCACCTGTACACGGTGACGGCAGACTTCGGCGCGGCGCCCGCTCCCACGGCGGAACAACCGCGCCCGCGTCCCGCGATCCTGCCCGACACTTTTGTGCTGCTGGAGTTCGCCAGGTAAGAAGGACTGATAGTAGGAAACGCTCGAGGAGCTTTGCCAGAATCCCTGCCCCTAGGGACGGCCGTGTTCTGCCGGGAGGTCAGCGATCGTACCGCCACAGACAGATTTCGTTGCCGTCGGGATCAAAGAACGAACCCAAGACGCCCTTCGATT
>Ga0335077_10000637_pt1 | contig 39647 bp, 24 predicted proteins | sample Lox_Sample_31_FD_207151 | JGI IMG/M metagenome (GOLD analysis project Ga0335077, IMG submission 207151) | Soil microbial communities from Loxahatchee National Wildlife Refuge, Florida, United States - Lox_Sample_3.1 | ecosystem: Environmental > Terrestrial > Soil > Wetlands | place: USA... | reverse complement strand
CCCACGTCGAACGCTCCCATCGCACGCACAACGAAGAGTTCTACCAGGTGCAGGCGGACTCTACCGAGGTCGCCCGGCTCAACCAACAACTGCGTCGTTGGGAACACATCTACAACCAAGTCAGGCCCCATCAGTCCTTGGCCTACCTCACCCCACTGGAATTCCTACGCCGGTGGAAACGAATCCACGGAAAGGCAAAGTGTCACTAATCTACTGGACGAGTACACTATGTAGCACCCGGAAGGAAAGGCTGATATGTTTTTGGAATCATGCTCCTCGAAAACAAAGTTGCGTTGATTACCGGCTCGGGCCGCGGAATTGGCCGCGCCACCGCGAAGCTGTTTGCGGCACAAGGCGCCAGCGTGTTCCTGACGGCGCGCACAGAAACTCAACTGGCCGAAGTGGCCGCCGGCATTCGGTCCACTGGCGGAAGGGTCGATTTCACGGCGGCCGACCTCGCCAATGAGAAAGATTGCGAAAAAGTCGTGGCGGCAGCGCGGGCTAAATTCGGCCGCGTCGATATTCTGATGAACAACGCCGGTCATTACGGCCCAGTCGTGCCGGTGGAGGAATACCCTCTCGAAGAGTTCGATAAGGTCATCGCCGTCCACTTGCGTGCCGCGTTTGTGCTCAGCAAACTGGTGCTGCCGGAAATGTATGCGCGAAAATCTGGGGTGATCCTGAACATTTCGAGCCTGTCCGCAAAGGCTGGCTACGCCTGGGGCTCGGCCTATGCTGCCGCGAAAGCCGGCATGCTCGGATTAACCCGCGTGATGGCTGCGGAAGCCGCTCGCCAAGGCGTGCGCGTGAATGCCATCTGCCCGGGGCCGGTGACCGAAACGGAAATGAGCAAGGACCTGGGGCGAACGCTCGCGAAACGCCTGGGAGTAAGTCCTGAAGAGCAACTGAAGGGCTTCCTCAGTTCGATTCCGCAAGGTCGCGGACAAACCGCCATGGAAATCGCGCAAGCCGCGCTCTTCCTCTGCTCCGACATGTCCAGCGCCATGGTCGGCCAATCCATCAATGTCGATGGCGGCGTCGCGTTTTTCTGATGTGCCGAATGCTCGTTAACGCATGAAGAAACTTGCTCCGCTCACGCTGCTGGTTCTATTAGTTCTGTTGGAATTCTATCTATTAACCGGTTTCGTCCCGATTGAATGGCAGCGAGCGATTAATGACGTGGTTGTCCGTTTACTACCAGAATCCCAAAACGACTGGTCAGCGGTCACACATCCGCGAATAGATGCAGAAATTCAGGACACAATTAGGCGAAGTAGATGGCTGACGATCGCGATGTATTCGTTCATGGTTTCCCTGATAGCTCTCAACACGTTCCTAATTCGCATCGTGTGGCACAGACTTCACCGACGTCACAACAATTAGGGCAAATCGTTCTTGACGACCGAGCCGGACTTGAGCACAAACTTGACGCGTTGCAATTCTGTGATGTCCTGCAGCGGATCGCCGGACACGGCAACCAGGTCGGCCCACTTCCCTGCTTCAACCGTGCCCATCTTGTCGCTCCAGCCCAGTAACTCGGCGGCGCTCGACGTTCCCGTGCGGATCGCCTGCATCGGCGTCATCCCATAATTCACGTAATATTCGAATTCCTTGGCTTCGTTCAGTTCGCGCCAGTCGAACCCGCCCGCATCCGTGCCCAGCACAATTTTCACGCCCTTCTTCAACGCCAATTGGAACGCGGCTTTTTCCGTATCCACCATCTTCGGCCAGTTTCCCTGCCTGCCGTTGGCCACATAGGCTCCCACCATGATCGTGGGCACCCAATAGATCCCGCGCCGCGCCATCTCTTCCATCTGCGCTTCGGTCAGACCATCGCCGTGTTCGATGGTGTCGACACCCGCTTTTAATGCCGCCGCAATTCCATCGCTCCCAATCGCATGTGCGGCCACCTTTTTGCCCAGCCGGTGCGTCTCCTCAACAATGGCTTTCGCCTCTTCGTCCGTGAAATTTACGTGGCTGTGCAGCACGCCGCCGTCCCCATAAAAGTAGCCGTGGTCAGAGTAATACTTGATCCAGTCCGCGCCGTACATCACCTGTTCGCGTACCGCTTTTCGAATTTCTTCCACCCCGTCCACATACTGCACGCCCTGCGGAATCCGAATCTCCCACGAGTAGCCCAGCGGGCCGTACATCCCCGTCGGCGTCATTGCCCGCGTGGCCACCTGCATGTGCGGCCCGGGAATCTCGCCATTGTTGATCGCCTGCTTCACGTCGACGTCTGCATACATCGCACCTTCCGTTTCCAGGTCGCGCAGCGCCGTGAAGCCGTGCGACAACGCAATCTGCGCATTGCGCGCCGCCAGTATCGCCCGGTACGGAATCGATTGCTTCAGCAGTTGCCTGTCGTAGTCCTCTGCCGTGATATCGCCCTGCAGCAGAACGTGTGTATGCGCATCAACGAAGCCGGGCAGCACGGTGGCATGGGACAGATCAAGGACTTCCGCTCCGGCCGGCGGAGTTCCGCCGGGCGTCACGCTCACAATCTTCCCGCCCTCAATCAGAATCAACGCGTTCGAAACCGGAGTGTCGCTCCTGCCATCGATCAAACGGCCTGCGCGAATCGCCAGCCGCTTGGCCGGCGCGCTCGACGCCTGTTGGCCTTGCACCATCGAACCGGGCCACGCGCACACCAGCCCAAGCAACACGAAGATCCACACGCGCCGCATGTTAGACATGAATTTCCCCCCGGAACGCGCCAGCCTATCAGAGGGAACCATAAAAGGAAAAGGCCAGCCGCTCTCTCAGGACGGCTGGCCCTCGTTACTCTCGCGGCTTCAGGATCCGTTGCTAGATCCAAAGGCCGCTTGCTCTGGCTAACCACCGATGAAGCAATGGGAACTCATCGCGCGGGTTCGGAGTCAGGCCGCCGGACCGGACGCCGCGCCAAATCCTCCAAGGCCGCCACGGTTCGCCGGGCAGAAAGAACCAAACGGTTCTGGCTGATCGCGACGCGTGCGACGGCCGCTTCCCAAGCCTTCTGCAAGAAATAGACGGAGAACACCAACCCCGCAATAGCGCCAAATCCAAGAACAAACAGCGCGAACGCCGCCAGCAGCTCTCGAACCGCGTAAATTTGCACCGCGCCGAGAACCACCAGGAACAACCACATCCATTTCCGGCGATTGTCTTTCATTCCTAGCTCCACTCCCTCTTCCCAAGGACCAAGGACCTGTACAGAGGCCGTTGAAGAGAATCTTGAACTGATCTCAAAAGGCTCTGACCGAAGAGCCAGAACTCCTACCCTGGCCTATTAGACAGGTTGAGGCGAGCAAAACCTATGGTACAGGAGCATCAAAACCGGCAAAAAACCAATCTCCTAGTACCCGGTTGTGGACTGTTTTTGCCCCCTATATACGATAGATAATAAATAGTTTAGCGAGACGGTTTCAAACTGGGCCAGGCGAGTAGAATTTACTTGGTACAGGTCTTGTGGAAAAGTTGCCCTTTGGTACAGGGTGCAGGTCCAAATTCTTGTACCCGAAAACGCCCTGCGCCGGTCCCATTTCGGACCCGGCGCAGTGATGGAATCTCCTCCTTTGAGCACTTCCTGCCCGGCTCGCTAAAGCTTGTTCTTGCCCCAGTTCACCCGCAGGCCGGTGGAGAGTAGGATGTCCGTGCTCTTGAGTCCGGTCGGGGGATTGCTCAGGTAGGTATCGGCGAAGGTGACCTGCCAGCTGAGCCACTTTTTGATGACCGTCGCCGAATTCGCGGTGAATTGATACCTGTACTGGCCCGTGTCTGACATGTTGGGGTAAAAGACGAACCGTTCAGCAAGGGTTGTGCGGCTGCCAAGCTTCGTGTTCAGTTCCTCCCCCGCCACGATTTCTGCGCTGTTCGTTGTGTATCCCGCGAAGAACTGGGGAGGTGCGGTCAGGAAATATTCGCCGAAACTATCCCGGTCATAGCTGGCGCCGCCAAACACATCAAAGGTGGTGTTGGCGTTCTTGATGACGTGATAACCGAAGCCGCCGCCGTAAACCTGGCGGAGGTTCAAGTGCTGCAATTGGTTCGATTCAAAATCCGCAAAAGCGAAAACGAACACTTTGGGCGAAAGGTTCAAGTCGCCACGCACGCCGGAGCGCAGGTCGTTGGCCGTGGTGCGCGAGGGAGGCGTGGAGTTGTCGTTCGCATAGACGTACGCGGTGTAGAAAGTAAGTTTGTCGCGCGGGGTCTCGCGAACCGCCTTGGTGGCCAGCGTGTAAGAGAGCGTTGAAGAGTTGCCGCTGGTCAGCGCCAGGCCGGTGTCCAGCAGGCCACTCCAGAAATAGTTGATTTTCGGGTGCGCCATTTTTTCGGCCTCGGCCTCGAATGCGGCCTGGTCGGCATCGTTGCGCACCGCCGTGATCGTGTCTTTCGCAACCGGCGCCGCGGAGGCAACCACGAACTTCCCGACCTGTGTGGTCACTTTGCCGGAGACCTTCTTGCCGTCCTTCAGCGTCAGATTCAGGTTCTGCGTGGACTCGATATCGGTGACCGCGTCCCAACTAATGTTGACGTCACCGGCAAATTCGCTCTTCAAAATCAGAGTCTTGCTATCGGCCGAAACAATCGAACCCGTCAGCCGGTCTCCATTCTTGAGGGTCACCTGATCGGCGGCCGCGATAGTGGCCAGAAATGGAAAAACAACGAAACACAAAAAACTGCGACGCATTTGCGTCCTCCTTAGTGTTACTTCCCCAAACCATGTTGATCGGGCTGGACTTCGCGCGGGCGAACGAGAAGGCCCCTGAGTGCTCTGCTTTTACCAGGGTGCCTGCATTCTAATGAATCTACCGGGCTGCCGCAATCATTCCATTCCCCGTCGAATCGTGAAAGTTGACCGGCTATGACAGCCATCGCCTATAATTAGTGCATACGTCAGGGGTAAAGATCTGCGCCGTAACCGGCGCGTTCAATTCTGAATTAATCCTGATTCGCTGGAAGCCCAAGCGAACCGATCTCCGCTTATTGCCCAACTATAAGCTGAGGAAACGCGGGTATCAGGGAAAGAGGGACGCATTGAAAGTGGCGTGGCGGAGTGTTTTTTTGTTGGCGGTGTGCTGGGTCTTGTTGGGGTGCGCGAAGCCTCAGCCGGAAACCAATATCTCCGGGAACGCGGGGCAGAATGCAGCTGCCAGGCCCGCGATTGTATTCATGACGGATTTTGGAACGGCCAATGATGCTGTGGCCATCTGCAAAGCGGTCATGATCGGCATCGCACCTGAAGCCCGAATCATGGATATCACCCACCAGGTGACGCCCTTCTCGATTGAAGAAGCCAGTCGCTTCCTTACTGGCGTAACACCGTACTACCCCGCGGGAACGGTGTTCGTCGCTGTGATCGATCCGGGCGTGGGCACCTCCCGAAAAGCCGTCATCGTGAAAACCAAGAAGGGCCAGTATTTCGTGCTGCCCGACAACGGGCTGGTTTCGGAGGTGGTCGAGCGCGATGGCTTGGACTCGGCACACGAGATTACCAATACCGGCTGGATGGTCGGTGACAAGGTTTCTTCCACCTTCCACGGCCGTGACATTTTCTCGCCAGCCGGCGCCCATCTCGCCGCCGGGTGGGATTACACCCTGGCCGGCCCCGCAGTTCAGGAACTCGTCCATTTAACGCCGAGAGTCGCCACCGTCACCGATAAAGGCATCGATGGCGAGATCATTGGCCTTGACGATCCGTTCGGCTCGCTGATTTCCGACATTCCCGGTGACGAATTCAAGGACCTTGGCTACAAAGTCGGCGACAAAGTCACGGTATTGCTCGACAAGAAGCCGTTCACGCTTTCCTATCAAAAGACATTTATGGAAGTTCCTGTCGGCGATCCGCTGCTTTACATCGACTCCCGTGGGCGAGTCAGCTTGGCTCTGAATGAAGGCAATTTCTCCCGCGTGCAGAAGATTATGCCGCCCGTTCCCTTCACCATTCCAAAGAGAGGGTCCGCAATTAAAGGGAAGTGATGGCGCGAATCTCGAAAGAGCCGGCGGCGAACCACGTCGAACGATGTAAGAACAAGCGGCGATGTCGCCGCCCCGTCACGGGTTGAGTTTGTTTTCGCTGCGGTAATTCATTCTTATTTTTCGGCTTCGTGGGTCCATACCAGGCACGGACGCCATCACCGATGGCTCCCTATTAAAAAGGAACAAAGTCATGACATCGCGACATGCATCGGCAGTGATATCGAGCAGGGCATGGGTGTTGCTGCTGGCGATCTTGTTGGGAATTGGCGCCGGAAATCCGGCGGCGCAATCGTTTCGCGGAGCTATCCGCGGAGAAATCACCGACGCGCACGGATTGCACGTCGCCGGCGCCAAGGTGGTAGCGCGGAATTTGGGCACCAGCGAAACTCGCGAAGTAACCGCGAATAGCGAAGGCTCCTACCGCTTTCTGGAGTTGCCGGCCGGTCAATACGAAGTCTCGGCCATGGCCAGCGGCTTCGAGGAAGTGCACGCGTCTCAGGTGCGCGTGGATGTGGGCGTGGAAACCGTCGTGAATCTGACGCTATTGCAGGTGAAAGGTCATCAGGAACAGGTGGAAGTGATTGAAAGCGTGCCGCTGATGGAAACGTCGAGCACAACGCTATCGCAGGTCGTCGATCGCACTATGGTGCAGGAACTGCCGCTCAACGGGCGCGACTTCGGTAAACTGGTCGCGCTCACTCCCGGTGTCACCGTCGAAGGCTCTGGAGTCGCGGGCTCCGAGAAGGGATTTGGCCAGTTCAATATCAACGGTAACCGCGATCGCTCGAACAATTACAATCTCGATGGCACCGACAACAACGATCCCTTCTTCAACAACTCCGCTCTGAACCAGGTAGGCATTACGGGGGCGCCCGCCACGCTGTTGCCGCTCGACGCCATCCAGGAATTCAACCTGCAATCCCAATTCGGCGCCGAATACGGCCGCAATTCCGGCTCCGTGGTCAACATCGTCACCCGCTCGGGCTCCAACCAGTTTCACGGCTCGGCCTACTGGTTCAACCGCAACTCTTTTTTCGATGCCCGCAATTATTTCAACACCAAATTCCAGTCGGACGGTTCGCCGAACCCGCAATCCCCCTTCAACAACAATAATTTCGGCGGATCCCTCGGCGGGCCCATCGCAAAAGACAAGCTGTTCTTCTTCTTCGCTTATGAGGGCCAGCGGGAACGCGTCGGCTCGGACTTCAACCTGGCGGTTCCCTCGCAGGCGCAGATTCAACAGGCGCAGCAGATCGCTACGGATAACCCGTATTACACCGTCGCTGCCGTCAACCCTGCGTTGATCCAGATCACCAATCTGTTCCCCACCAGCGATTCCAACTCGCTGGCCTACTCTGTGCGCGACAAGAACGACAACAACAACCTTATTGCCAAGGCCGACTACCGCTTAAACGAAAACAATTCGCTCAGCGCCCGTTACGCCTTCGGTCAGAGCGACCAGATTTTCCCTCTCGGCTCCCTCGGCGGCTTCGGCAGTGGTTCGCGCCTCGCCAATTTCACGCAAATTTCGCCAACCCGCGTGCAGGTCGTCAGCTTCAACTGGCTGACCACCTTCTCTCCAACGAAATTGAACGAAGTCCGCTTCGGCTATTCCCGCTTCCGCACTAGTTTTAATTCCTCCGACGCGACTCCCGGCAATCCCTACTACATTGATCCTTCCGCGCTAGGGCTCGATATGGGCACCGGGCATGTCGGCCTGCCCGAAATCGACTTCAATGGCGACATCGAAAACCTGGGCGCCACGGCATACAGTGTGCCGCGCGGCCGCGTCAGCCAGACTTTCCAGATCCTCGACAATTTCACTTACATCAATGGGCGCAATACCTGGAAGTTTGGCGGCGAATATCACCGCTACGACGTGCAGAGCTACAACGACAATCTCGAGCGCGGCCTGCTCGATGTGAATACCTGCTGGTTTATCGACGACAACACCTGCCCCGCGCTTTCTGACGATCCCATCGTGAACGAGCTGGCGAACTTCTACATCGGCAACATCTACGCCCTCGGCAATATCGGCAACACCAACCGGTTCACCTTCAATAACAACCTCGGCTTCTTCGTCCAGGACGAGATTCGCCTGCGCTCGAATCTCACCATCACCGCCGGCTTGCGTTGGGAGTACATTTCGCCGCTGTCCGAAAAGAACAACCTGCTCTCCAATTTCGACGCGGGCGGAAATCTCGTCCAGGTTGGCTCGCCGACTCTGCCGCTTGTGTATCACCGCGACCTCAACAATTTCGCGCCGCGACTCGGCATCTCCTGGAACGCCTACAGAAATACCGTCGTGCGCGCCGCTTACGGCTTCTACTACGACTACACGCCGCAAAACAATCTGATCGCCAACTACACCAACTCCGCGGGCATCGCCACCAACCCCGTGGATTCCCTAAGCGGCAGCCCCTATTTCGTCGGTGCTCAGGACTTCAACTCGGGACCATGGAACGGAAACGGGACCGGGCCGGTCTTCACTCCGACCGTTTATCCGCAATCCATCTTTGTGACCGATCTCGGCTTGCGCACTCCGTACGTGCAGAGTTGGAGCCTCAACATCCAGCAGCAAGCGGCGCGCTCGCTCGCGTTTGAAGTTGGCTACGTCGGCAGCAAGGGCACCCGCCTCTCACGCCTTTATGATGCCAATCAGGGCCGTGACTATGCCATCGACAATCCCGCCTACCCGCAATATGCTGCCGTCGACGTTTTTTCTGGCGGCGCGAATTCCACTTACAACGGCCTTCAAGCCACCTTGCGACTGCAGCAGTTCCATGGCTTGACCGGCTTCTCGACCTACACCTTCGCGAAATCGCTCGACGGCGCGTCCGACGGCATCAACTTCAACTTTGCCAACGCCGCCCTCCCACAAGACTCCACCAACTTGCCCGCGGAAAAGGGGCCATCCACTTTCGACACGCGCCAGCGCTGGACCACCGCCATTAACTACGACGTGCCTACGTTCGAAAGAGTGCCGCACGTCCTGGGCGCGGGCTGGCAGCTTAACTCCATCATCACCGTGCAGTCTGGCCGGCCGATCAACATCATCACCGATGCGGGGGGCGTGAACTTCAACTACAACCAGCGGCCCGACCTCGTTCCCGGCGTCAACCCGATTCTTCGCAACTGGACGCCGTCCACGGGCTATCTGAATCCGAATGCGTTTGCCTATCCCGCGGTGACGGCAGCCGATCCTTACGGCTATTTCGGCAGTCTCGGACGCGATCAGGTCTATGGCCCGGACTTCTGGGATATCGACTTCTCGGTCACCAAGAATTTTCAGTTGCGCGAAGGTTTGATGCTGCAATTTCGCGCGGAATTCTTCAACATTTTCAACCACCCGAATTTCGCGTTGCCGAACAACGTGGTCTCGCCGGGCAGCGCCACTGCCGGCGAAATCACCCAAACGCCGGACGTGGCGCAGGGCAACCCCGGCCTCGGAGGCGGTGGTCCACGCGTGATGCAGTTCGGACTGCGCTTGCAGTTCTAAACTCGCAAAAATCCAGAAACACGGAAGCGTCTCAGACGGCATGGGGCGCTTCTTTCCTGCGATTTGCATTTTTCAAACGAGCGGTTGAAAATCGGGGAGTTCGTTGTCGAAAAGAGGTTGCCATGCCCGAAGCCGTCATCGTTTCTTCTGTTCGCACTCCTGTAGGACGTGGATACAAGGGCTCCCTGCGGACTACACGCCCCGACGACCTCGCCGCGCTGGTCATTAGAGAAGCATTGGCCCGCGTACCTGGACTCAATCCGAAACAGATTGACGACGTCATCCTCGGTTGCGCCATGCCTGAAGGCGAGCAAGGGATGAACGTCGCGCGAATCGCCGCCCTGCGTGCCGGCCTGCCGGTGGAAACATCCGCCATGACCGTGAATCGCTTTTGCGCCAGCGGCCTGCAAGCCATCGCTCAGGCTGCGGAACGCATTCGTGGCGGCGCCGCGCAAGTAATTGTCGCTGGCGGCACGGAATCCATGTCCCTGGTGCCCATGGGTGGCAACAAAATCTCGCCGAATCCCTGGCTGGTCGATCATTACCCTGACGCCTACATCAACATGGGCCTCGGCACGGAACACATCGCACGCAAATTTGGAATCTCCCGCGAACAGGCCGATCGTTTCGCCGTGGAATCGCATAAGAAAGCCGTCGCCGCCCTCGCCGCCGACAAATTCAAGGACGAGACTGTGCCCGTCGCAGTGAACATCACTTCCCTGCCCAACGGCAATGGCGCAAAGGGCACATCCGTGCCGAAGCCTGCGACACAGTCCTTTACCTTTGACCGCGACGAACTGCCCCGGCGGGAGACTTCGATGGAGGTACTTGGGGGACTGAAACCGGCCTTTCACGTGAAAGGCACCGTCACGGCGGGTAACAGTTCGCCGATGAGCGATGGCGCCGCCGCCGTTGTGCTGATGAGTGACGCGAAGGCCGCGGAGCTGGGCCTGAAGCCCCAAGCGAGATTCGTTGCTTACGCCACCGCCGGATGCCCGCCTGAAGAATTTGGCATCGGACCCGTTTATGCCATCCCCAAAGCACTGCAACTCGCGCGACTTTCGTTGAACGACGTCGCCGTGGTGGAGCTGAATGAGGCGTTCGCCGCGCAATCCCTGGCTGTTATTCAACAAGCGAACCTGGATGTGGCGCGCGTCAATCCGAACGGCGGAGCGATCGCTCTTGGTCATCCGCTGGGCTGCACCGGGGCCAAGCTCACTGCTTCGCTGGTGCGTGAGTTGCAGCGCCGCAATGCCCGCTACGGCATGGTCACCATGTGCATCGGTGGTGGCATGGGCGCCGCCGGCATCTTCGAACGCCTGTAATCGCACCTAAACTCACCGGCGGCAATAGCCCAGCGGCATAACTCCGTTTCCCTGGGGTCGTCGGCTTCCCTAAGCGGAAGCCTGTTACGGCTTCGCTTCCCAGTCCGACAGTGCTTTCCTCCGGATCCCACATTCACGCAAACGTCTCCGTTGGAGCGGCACCAGCCGGCACAAGGTCCGTGCTATTGCGCCGTCGCACGTTTTCCACGTACCGTGTGAGTCCTATTGCAGTGGAACCCGTGTGAGGGTAAAATCGGTTTTCAAACAGTTGTTTGAATTTTTCGGACGGCTTCCGGCCGGCTGCAAGGAGTTCGAATTATGGCAACCTCCGCTCTCACCAAGTCCGCTGCTCAAGGCGGCAGCTTCCTCCTGGAATCTCCCGCCCCGCAGGACGTCTTCACACCCGCGGACCTCACCGACGACCAGAAACTAATCGGCCAGACCGCGGAAGAATTTGTCGTCAAGGAAGTCTTGCCGGTCGCCAAGGATCTGGAGGCCAAAAAGCCCGGATTAATGGCCGAACTGGTGCGCAAGGCCGCGGAGTTGGGCCTCATGAGTGGCGCCACGCCCGAGGAGTACGGCGGGGCCGGCCTCGATAAAATCGCCACCACGCAGCTTACGGAGAAAATCTCGATCTACGGCGGCTTCGCTGTAACCCACGGCGCGCACGCCGGTATCGGCACTCTGCCCATCGTCTATTTCGGCACTGAAGAGCAGAAAAGAAAGTACCTGCCCATGCTGGCCAGCGGCGAATTCATCGGCGCCTACTGCCTTTCCGAACCCCAAGCAGGCAGCGACGCGCAAAATCTGCTGACCCGCGCGGAACTCAACCCTGAAGGCACACACTATATTTTGAACGGCCAGAAAATGTGGATCACCAATGGCGGATTCGCGGATCTGTTCACCGTTTTTGCCAAGGTCGATGGCGAAAAACTCACCGCCTTCCTCGTCGAGAGAAGTTTCCCCGGCTGCAAACCCGGCAATGAAGAGCACAAAATGGGAATCCACGGCAGTTCCACCACTCCCGTGTTCCTCGAAAATTGCAAAGTCCCCAAGGAAAATGTGCTCCACGAAATCGGCCGCGGCCACATCGTCGCCTTCAACGTCTTGAACGCCGGTCGCTTCACGCTGGGAGCTTCCTGCGTCGGCGGCGCGAAGCAGGTCTTGATGACCGCCTCCAAGTATTCGAAAGAACGCAAGGCCTTTGGCAGGCAAATTGGCGATTTCGGTCTGATGCGCGAGAAACTGGCGGAAATGGCCATTCAGATCTTCGCCGTCGAATCGATGATCTACCGCAGCGCCGGCTACATGGAAGCGGCCATGCAAGCTGCCGAGGATTCCGGCAACAAAACGCAGAACGCCATGAAGGCGCTCGAGGAATACGCCATCGAAAGCTCCATCGCCAAGGTCTATGGCAGCGAGATGCTCGATTTCGTGGTCGATGAAGGCGTTCAGATCTTCGGCGGCTACGGCTTCCACGAGGATTATCCCGTGTGCCGCGCCTATCGCGATTCGCGCATCAACCGCATCTTCGAAGGCACCAACGAAATCAACCGCATGCTCATTATCCAGATGCTGATGAAGCGCGCCATGGGCGGCCAACTGCCCTTGATTCCCGCCGCCATGAAACTCGCCGACGAAATACTCGCCGGGCCGTCGTTCGAAGAGGCTCCCGAAGGTGTGCTGGCGGAAGAAGCGCGCATCGTTGCCAATGCCAAGAAGATGTTTCTGCAAGCCGCAGGCGGCGCGGTCCAGAAATTCCGCGAAAAGCTTGCAGACGAACAGGAACTCATCGGCGCGCTGGGCAACATTGTGATGGAAATCTACGCCATGGAATCCAGCCTGCTCCGCGCACAAAAAGCCGCAGCAGCAAGAGGCGAAGCTGCCGCCACCACCATGATCGATGCCGCCCGCGTGTTTGTCGCCGACGCCGCTGAACGCGTCGAGCACGAAGCCAAGCGCGCCATCGCCGCGGTCCAGGAAGGCGACATGCTCATGACCCAAATGGCCGTCTTGAAGCGTTTCGCCAAGCGATCGGCTGTCGATACCATCGCGCTCCGCCGTGGCATTGCCTTCGCCGTGCAGGCGCAAGACCGCTACCCGTTCGAGGGCCGTTAGCGATCCGGCATTTCGTTTCCTTTTGGGCTATAGCAAGGCAGACACATAGCGGGCCGGATTCCCGCCCGACTATGAGAGGTCGCTTAGAATAGGCAGATACCGGTACTAGGACTCTGCCTTGAGCCTGCGGCCCTTCCCCCGCTCCCTGGCCTTCTTGGCCATCCTGGCCGTGGCGATACACGGCCTGTGCGTGGTGTATCTCCCCCACTCCTACTGGGGCATCCTCATCGTCAATTCTCTTCAGAGTGGAATCGGTTTGCTCGCCGCGGCGTTGTGCATCCGAGCGGCCCGCCGAGAAGCCGGCTTCAGTCAGTCGTTTTGGAGTCTCGTTGCCTTCGGCGTAGGCGTGTGGGCGGTCGCCAATATCGGATGGGCCTACTACGAGTTGTTCCTCCACAGCGAACCGCCGCCTGGCTCGATGATCCGTTTCCTGTTTGACATACAGGGAATGTTTTTCGTGATGGCTGTTTTCCTGGATCAGGACAAGACCACGTCGAAAATCGAGAGCGAAGAGGCACTCGATTTCGTCCAGATCGGCATTCTCTTTTTCCTGATCTACTTCGGAATGTATTACCTTCCGGCGCTCAACCTCACGCCGGCGGCGGCCCTGGAGCGAGAAGTCTGGGTGGACCTGCGGGGCGACGTGGCCATCATCCTGTTAGCGATCCTGCAATGGAGGCGCGGCCGTCTACCCGAAACGCGGCTCCTGTATGGCGGCTTGGCGCTCTATCACACGGTGTATACGGCAGGCTGGTTTGCGGCCCAACAGTTTCAGCCGGACCGCATCAGACCGTCAGCAAGTTGGGCTGACCTTGGTTGGACGATTCCCTTGCTCCTCGCCGCAATCTGGGCGGCTACCTGGGAGCCGTCTCCCCGAGTTCCCGCATTGCGCACTCGCCGCGAGCAAACTCTCACTAACATTGTGGTTACCAATGGGATGTTCGCCTTCGTGCCTCTGGCGATCTTATTTCTCGTATCGGAGCTGGGACCGGGATGGAGGCTCATTCGCTTCAGCTTGCTCGCGGTTTCTTTCATCTGCTACGCCTTGCGGATCGGCCTGGCGCAATTTCAGAAGCAAGAAGACGAAGACACGGTGCGGCGTCAGACGCTGGCCATGGATTGCTCGGCGGATGGTTTCGCGCTCATCAATCAAAAAGGCGAGCATGTCTACGCCAACTCCGCTTTTGCCCGCATGCTTGGTTTTGAGGGGCCGGAGCGTATCGTCGGTCAACCGTGGCGAATCGTTTTCGCGCTCCAGGATATGGACCGGCTTGAGCCCGAGATTCGCCGTTCCCTGGCACAAGCGCAGAGATGGTCGTCCGCTATCTTGCTCTGCCGGGTTGACGGCAGCACGCTACCCGCGGAATTGACGATCACCGCCATGCCCGACGGCGGAACGGTGTGCGTTTGCCGCGACCTCTCCGAACGCGAACGCGCCGAACGCGCGCAGGCGTTAGCCGAGGCCAAATACCGAACCCTGGTAGAACAGGTCAACGCCATCACTTACATCGCCGAAATCGGCATCGACGGCCAATGGTATTACGTCAGCCCTCAAGTCGAATCCATCCTCGGATATAAGCCGGAGGAGTGGCTGGCCATCTCCACGGACTGGGCAAACCACATTCATCCCGACGATCGGAGCGCGGTCATCGCCGCAGAAGAAGCCAGCCGCAAAGGCGAACCCTTCCAGGCGGAGTTCCGTATTAGAAGAAAAGACGGCCGGGAGGTGTGGCTGAATGATACTGCCGTTGTCGTTCAGGGCAGCAACGCCCATCCGGTGATGGAAGGCATCATCGTCGACATCACCGAGCGCAAGCAGCTCGAAACACAACTGCAACAATCGCGAAAAATGGAAGCTGTCGGCAGACTCGCCGGCGGAATTGCTCACGACTTCAACAACCTCCTCACCATCATCACTGGCTATACCGATCTGGCCCTGAGCCGTCCCTCTGTTCCCCTCGACTTGCGCTCCGATATTGAACGCATCGAACACGCTGCCGGACGCGCCGCGGCGCTTGTTCGCCAGCTGCTCGCTTTCAGCCGCAAGCAGGTTCTGCAACCCAAGATTCTGGATTTGAACGCCATTGCTCTGAACATGGAGAAACTGCTGCGGCGCCTAGTGGATGACAACATCGAAATGAGCACCAGTATCCGCGACGATCTCGGCAAGGTGAAAGCCGACCCCGCTCAGATCGAGCAGGTCATCATGAACCTCGTGGTGAATGCCCGCGATGCCATGCCCAACGGCGGCCGCCTGCTGCTCGAAACTGCCAACGTTGCCCTCGATGCGGCCTACGCTTTTGAGCACGCCTCCGTGAAACCTGGAGACTATGTGATGCTCGCGGTTTCCGACACCGGCATCGGCATGGACTCTGAGACCGTGGCCCACATTTTTGAGCCTTTCTACACAACCAAGGAGAGTGGGCGCGGCACCGGCCTCGGCCTGTCCACGGTCTATGGCATCGTGAAACAGAGCGGCGGCTACATCTGGGTCTACAGTGAACTCGGCAAGGGCAGCACCTTCAAGATTTATCTCCCTCGCGTGGAAGAGTTCCAGCAAAGCGAAACCGCCAAGCCACCTTCGCTTCAGGCGCATCGTGGCACGGAAACGATTCTCCTCGTTGAAGATGAAGAGGCCGTCCGCGACCTCGTCAAGACCATCCTCTCAGGACATGGTTACCACGTCATCGTCGCGCGAGACCCGAAACACGCTCAGCAGATCGCCGTGAAATATCCAGGCGAGATTCACCTTTTGCTCACTGACGTGGTCATGCCCGGAACCGGCGGCCGCGAGTTGGCGGCCTCCATCCTCCTAACCCGCCCCAACATTCGCGTCCTCTACATGTCGGGCTACACGGAGAACGTCATCACCAGCGGTGGACTACTGGAAGAGGGGTTGTCTTTCCTGCAAAAACCATTTTCCCCGGCAGTTCTGGCGGCGAAAATCCGCGAGGCCTTGACTCCTGTCTCTCTTCCGCGCGGTTCCACCAAGAAATAGCTCACTGCGGCTTGGGAGCCGTGTCCGGTGCGTCCTTTGGTTTACCAATCGAGTTGAGCGTTTCCACGTTGAACCGCTTGTAATCGGAATACCTGGTGATTACGCCCATTCGAATCCCTTTCACAAGTAACACACGCACACCAATATGCGCTTCCAGGTACGTGGGCAACCACACTTCGTTGTTAATGTAGGCTTGTTCGAATGTGAATCCGGTTCCCTTTTGCACGTTGGCCAGCAAGCCGCCGGCAAGGTGCACATCCCCCACAAAGTACGCCTCCAGCCGCACCACGTCCTTGGCCTTTTCATCGATCCAGATTACTCCGGCTAGCTCTTTGACGACTTTCTCCGCCAGATTCTTCGGCTTGTACTCCGGATTCGGCTCGAAATCGAAAACCAGCGCGTCCTGCCCGCGGAAGCGCTCCCGGCGCGGGTTCACAAACTGGCTCACCCGCAAAAACATCTCGATTCCTGGCTCGTCCGTTTCTTTCGAATCCTTCCCTTCTTCCTTTGCCTTGGCTTCTTTTTCTTCTTTCTTCTGCTGATTCTTCTGCTCCTCTTCAATGCGCTTTTGCGTCTTTTCGTTTTCCTTTTTCTGTTCTTCCGCGCTGAGGGCTTTGCCGTCTTTCTTGACCAGCGTGGTGATCTCATCGCTGTTCAGGTAGAAGAAGGTGTATTCGTTCACCTCTTCCTTCGTCACCTTTCCGTTCTTGTCGTATTCCGTCTCCTCTTCCACCTGCGAGCCGGCGTAGTTTTCCTTGATTTTGTCGATTTGCTTCTGATTCTCGTCGATCTCCTTGAAGAGTTGCTGCAGGTCCGGGAGCTTCACCTGCGCTTTGATGGGAAAGTCGAAGACGCGCTCTCCCACCGTTCCGTTGATTGCCGCGCGCGTGACATTCACGATGAAGGATTCCACTCCCCGATGAATCTCGAGTTTGTACGGCACCTTGATGCCGTTCACCACGCGGTAGTCGTCGTAATAGATCTCGCGCGGAACTCCCGCGATGGTGGCCTTCTCCGCATCGATCAGATGCGATTGCTGGTCGAAATACACTTCCCAGATAATGCCGCTCGGAAACGTCAACTCTACCTGCGTCGTGGCGCGACCAGCGAGCGTCGCCGGTCCTTTCACGGTCGCCGCGATCTTCCTCTTCGCAAGCGCCAGAAGCCGCGCGTTGTAATACTGCGACGCCGCTTCCATCTCGGCAGCCTCGGCGCCTAGCAGTGTAGCCAGCTCGCCTCCTTCCGATTCGTGCCAAGCGGATTTGCCGTTGTACGCTTCGATCTGCGTTTTCCCGCCCAAACGCCACTCGGTGTAATAACGATTGGGAAGTTTCGTGATAAACGTATACGTGCCAGGAGGTTGGTCGCCGGAAGCTCGGATTGTTCCATCCAGCGTGAGGGTCTGAGTACGCGAGAGTTTCTTGCTTCCGCCCGCCGCTTTCTCGTACTGGTCGAAGATTTTGCCAGTATCCTGGGCCGAGGCCCAGCCCGAAAAAAAGACGGTCATGACGAGCAGGCACCAAGCTTTTTGACACCGAGCAACCTGTCGCATAATCTCTCATTCTGGTACGCAAATCCTTCAGAAAAGTTGCGTCCGCCGCCAAAGTAGTGATCCCTTAAATTGCGATATGAGGCAAGGTATCGTTCAGCTTCGACCTGATGTCGAATCGGATTCCCCTGCGTGGGGGCGTTAACCGCAGTTCATAAACAGCCCTAGAGTGTTGTCGAAAACGCTCACCAGATGCTGATCCGTTCGGGTGGAGGAAGGTAAAGCTTGTCTCCGGATCGCACGTCGAACGAAGCGTACCACGGGTCAAGATTCCTCACAGTGGCGACCCGGTACCGTTCAGGAGCGTGCGTATCGGTCATGACCTGCTGTCGTAACCACTCCTCACTGGATTTGGCGGCCCATACTTGAGCAAACGCAAGGAAAAACTGCTGGTCGCCGGAAAGCCCGTTCTCAATCGGAGCGGCCTTTGCAGAAAGGGTGGCGTGATAGGCATCATACGCCGCAGCGAGGCCCCCAAGGTCCGCAACGTTTTCCGCCAGCGTCTGTTTGCCATTGACCGCGAGGTCGGGGAAGGGCTTGTAAGCGTCGTACTGAGCCGCAAGTCGGGCCGTCGCCTCATCAAAGTGGGCTTGGTCGGCAGGTTTCCACCAATTGCGAACTCGCCCTGCGGAGTCAAATGTGCTCCCTTGAGGGTCAAACACATGGCTGATCTCATGCGCGATGGTGGCACCCATTGCCCCGTAGTTAACGGCCGCTGGAGCCTGTGGGTCGAAATAGGGAGGCTGAAAATTCGCTGCCGGGATGTTTATGGCGTTTTGCAAAGGCAATTGAATCATATTGACGGTCTGAGGATAGAGATGCGATGCCCACTCTTTGCGATCGACACCACGACCGAGTTGGGCCAGAGCATGTTGGTATTCAAAGAGTCGGTTGCGCCAGAGGTTTCCGAACAGATCCTCTGGCTTGACATGATATTCAGAGTAATCCACCCAGGTCTCCGGATAACCGATTCCCACGTACAATGCGGTGAGTTTGGCCTTTGCTTCGGCTTTAGTAGCAGCATCCATCCACGAGAGTTTATCGATGCGCTGCCGGTAGGCGACGATAAGACTATTGACCAGAGCCTGAATCTGGGATTTGGTTTCGGGTGAAAAATAACGCTGGGCATATATTTTCCCGACGGCATCACCAAGGAGAGCGTTGACCGCGGCGATACCTCGCTGCGAGCGCGGGCGTTGTTCGCTTGTGCCGCCAAGTGTCCTCTCAAAGAAGGAGAAATTTTCATCCGCGAAAACTTTGGGCAATACGGGGGAGTAGTCTTCGATCAGATGAAACGCTAGCCAATCTTTCCAGGTATCGAGCCCCATCGAAGCAACAAGAGCGGACTCTCCGGCAAAGGCCGTTGGTTGCCAGACGATGAAGCCGGCTTGGCGGCTCAGGCCGGCCCCGCGGAAATACTCAACCCAATCGAGACCCGGCGCTTTGTTCGCAAAGTCAGCCTGTTTCCATGGATTGTTCGCTTTTTGGATATCCTGCTCGTCTGACAAACTCACGTGCTTCTCGGCGATGGCACGTTCCAGTTCGAAAATCCGCTGCGCACGGATTTCTGAATCGGTAAAACCGACGAGCTTCAGCATCGCTGCGATGTGCGCCCGATACTTAACTCGAATATCCCGCATGCTCTCATTGTCCGCGAGATAGTATTCGCGGTCCGGCATCTCCAGACCACCTTGCAGCAGGTAGGCGGAATAATGCTCAGAATCGTCAAACCCGGGAGCGACCCATAGTCCGAACAGATTTGGCGTGTGCAATATTCCGCTGTTCAGAGGATCGACGTCCGCCCGAAGAGTCTCGCCCAAAACATGTGCTAGATCGTGCTTGTCGTGGATAGCAGCAATCACGTCGAGTCTGGAACGAACTGGAGTGACGCCTCTGGCTTCGATCGTCGCCTCATCCATGAAGGAGCGATAAAGGTCGGCGATTTTACGCACATCCGAGCCAGCAAGCGCATTGGCATGAACTGCCCCCTCAATCACGCTTGCCGTGCGCCTGCGCGTCAGGTCGTTCGAGCCGTCGTAGGCATCCCCACCATAGGGATCGATGAGACTTCGGTCAGGAGGAAGCACAGTTCGCTTAATCCAGCCGCCGTTCGCGTAGATGTAGAAATCGTCTCCGGCCCTTACCGACCGGTCCATATCAGCCAGAACAATACCGTGCAGCTGCATGGAGTTGTCTTGGGCAGCGGCATGAAAGGAAGCAAAGAAACACGCTGCCCATGTGCTGACAAACACACGAGCCATAAGAAAAGCGGCAGCTCTCATAGACGATACCCCGAACGAAGTGTCGAAACAGAGTGGTTGCAGCTTAAAGGGGCATCTCGAGCAAGTCAACGAAACCAACTCGGCGCAGCGGTGGAATCCTATCGAACCAAGGTTCTCGCGCAACGGACGCTTTACGCTCTGGAATCCTGTTCCTAATTGCGCACGGAATCCCTCTTCCCGTTGCGTCTAGTGCTACACTCATGACCTTGGGTATCTAATTTGGCCCTTGATTTACGGCCTAGATTGCATTTCAATCCATGCACGCTACGCGGCTATACGAGGGGGTTCCATGCGCCGATTCTTTCTGCAATGCGGGATTTTTTGTGCTTTAGCATGCTTGACCCTGGTATCTCGAGCGGGAGCGCAAACGGCCACAGTCGGAGGCCGCATTGTTGATCAGACCGAACAGGTCGTCAGTGGGGCACAGGTCACCATCGTTGGTGCTGACACAAACAGCACTCGCGTCGACATTACCGATGACACAGGGCTCTTTCGGTTTACCAGCATGCCTCCGGGCCCCTATAAGATAGCCGTAGAAAAAAGCGGATTTAAGACCATCCACATCGATGACCTCGTATTGACTGTCAACCAAGTATTCACTTTCGAAGCTCATCTGGAATTGGGGGCTGTGGCCACGACAACGGTAGTGAAGGCCTCCGAACTCCCCCTCATCGAACTCGAAAATGCCCAGATCAGCAATCTGGTCGACTCGAAACGCATCACGGATCTTCCGCTTTTGACGCGCGACCCGTACCAACTCGTGTCTCTGAGTCCCGGCGTTGTGCAATCCAACAGTGGTTTGGGAGGCTTCTCCACCAACGGGACCAATGAGCGCAATAACAATTTCCTCCTCGACGGAGTCGACAACAACGACACGTACGTTCCGGGCATTCCGGGAGGTGTCATTGCTCTTAATCCCGATTCCACTCAGGAATTCCGTGTTATCACCAACAATTTTGCGCCTGAGTACGGGCGCAACGACGGCGCCATTATTCAGATCGTCTCGAAAAGCGGCACCAATCAGATTCACGGAGATGCCTACTGGTTTGGTCGCTACAGTGCCCTCGGGGCGCGAGATTTCTTCAATCCTGCGTCCATCGGTTCGAAAAATCCTTATGTCCGGAATGACTTCGGCGGTTCCGCAGGCGGACCTTTCATCAAGGATCGCTTCTTCTGGTTCGCGAATTACGAAGGGCAGCGCTTCGTGACGACGCTAACGGGAGCCAGCACGGTTCCAACACCTGAATTCAAAACGGGTCAGTTTACGGTGGACGGTCAGCCCATTGATGTAAGCACTCCGACAAGCGCGAACAATGCCCAGGGCTTACCACTCGATCCCACCATTCAGAGCATATTAGCTCTCTATCCAAATCCGAATGGCCCGGCTGTCATCCAGGGTCTCTCAGGGACACTCTACTTTCCGAGTTCTTCGCGGCAAGATTTGAATGTGTTCACCATCAAGGCCGACTACAACCTTACAAAGAAACACGTCTTAACGGGGCGTTATTCCTTCAACCAATTTAGCGATCCGAATCCCTTTCACACCGATTTCCTGGCCGGCAATTTAGGCGCGATCGGTACTTACCAACGAACGCAGGGCGCCATGATCGGCCTGACCTCCACTCTGACGGAGCGATTAATCAACGAATTCCGGTTTGGCGCCAATCGCACCGATCTGAATTTCAGTTGTGGGGGCGTCAGCACATTCGATAGCTTCGGATTTGTGGATGTGTACGGCCGCGGAGCCGATTACGGACTCCCATTTGGGAACGCAAGCGCACTCGGATTTGGATGCCAATCGCTGAGCGATGCAAACAATCAGGAACGCTTCACCGGTACCTACCAGACCATCGACAATATGAGCTACTCGAAGGGAAAGCATCTCTTCAAGTGGGGCGTGGAATTCCGCGATGTCTACGAGAATTCTTTCAATGACTACTTTAGCCGCGGCCTGTTTAACTTTTCAGGCTACTCGAACGCTGGAGTCCCCGCGCTGAGCAATCTCCCCGCCGATTCTCCTCTGCTGGATCCCACTAATCCAGCGACCACTGCAACTAACGATGCAGTCCTTGCGATGCAAGGTTATGTGTACGCCCAAACACAAAGCCAGTTCTTCAATAAACAAGGAGCGCCTATCGCTACAGACGAACGGGGATTCCGTCAACGGGAGTGGGGGCTGTTCGTGCAGGACACCTGGAAGATCCTTTCGAATCTGACGGCCACCTATGGGGTTCGTTGGGAATATTACGGCGTTCCGTTCGAGGCGCACAACAATTTGTCCCAGCTCTTTGCCGATCCAAGTGGACCGGCGCCTTTCACCTTCACGATCGTTGGTCCGGGTACTGGGCACACGCTTTATGACAATCAATACGATAATTTCCAGCCGCGAGTGGGATTGGCCTGGGACCCTTGGAAAGACGGCAAAACATCCGTTCGCATAGGCTATGGCCTCTACCACGACCGTGTGTTTGGGAATTTGATTGGGAATGTTCGCTCGACCCCACCGTTCCAACAGCAATATTTTAACTTTGGAGTACTCAGCCAACTCTCTGCACCCACAGTAGGCGCAACTTCGAGCACCTTGCCGGACGGCTCGGCGTTTTTTGCTCAATTGGTTGATCCGCAATTGAAAACTCCGTACAGCCAGAACTGGAATTTCGGGATCCAGCACGCCATTACGTCATCGCTGTCAATTGAGGTCGATTACGTTGGGACCAAGGGTACTCATATTCTCAGAGTTGTGGACGCAAACCCGCCACAACCAAACTTGGTTTCGCAACTGCTGGCGTTCTGCGTACCAGACAATCCGGCGAACACAGGCTTTGCCACAACTACAGGGCAGTGCGACACCACAACCCTTCAATTTGGCAACCTTTGGTTCGGCGGCAGTTTCTATGGCACTCTTCCCATAGACGCATCCAACAATAATGCATTTAACAACGGCGGGGGATTCCCCGGTTCCCGGCTCACGAAATCGATTGGCAATTCCCTTTATAACGGGCTCCAGGTGAACATCCAGCAGCGCCTCTCTCATGGAATCCAAATCCAGGGCGCGTACACGTACTCGCATGCTATCGACAACGTGAACGATCCGCTGAATGCCGCGACCGGCAACTACAATTTCCCCCACAACACGTTCGACCTCGCCGCCGAGCGTGGCAACTCCGATTTCGATATTCGCCACCGCGGGGTCGTGAACTTCATTTATGAGCCAAACATCGGGCGAGGGCGCGACCACCTGGCGAGCGGGTTTGTAGGCCGGATCCTTGAGGGCTGGTCTCTAACCGGCATCATCCAGGCCCAAACAGGCCATCCCTATGATGTGATCGGAAGCGTGGACAGCAATCACACCGGTGTCCCTGCGCGTGGTTACATCATCGGTCCGCTGGCACAACCACCCGGAACAGACAAGACCTTCACTGGCCCGAACGCTTCGTCCATTACCAATACTCCGTTTGATGTCCAGCCCAATTCCGGCAAGAACTTCTTCTATGGGCCGAACTACGTAAACGTGGATGCCGCGTTCCTGAAAAATACCAAACTAACCGAGAAACTGACATTGCAGTTCAGGTTGGAAACGTACAATCTCTTCAACCACACGCAATTCAGCCAGCCCGATAATTTGGTCCAGGACATCGGCACGCCTGGCAGCCCAGGGACTTTTGGCCAGTCCACTTCCACCGTCACTCGTCCGGATGGAACTACCAGCGCGCGCCAGTTGCAGTTCGCCTTGAAACTCATCTTTTAGGCGTGGCACTCCGGCGGCGAAGCGCTTTTTTGACGTCGCTCAGAAACCAGCACGACTATTTCACATAAAGTGGGATAATGATCTGTAAAGCGTACCAGTATTACTAAATCAAACTTGCCATTCAGAATTGTTACCCCAGAACCCCTCTCTCGGGCCGTTTTCACAATCTATTTTGTTGACTTGTTTACTCATCACAGGCAATATCGCTGGGCATCACAGGACCCCCGCGTTTGTCCCCAATTCAGAGGCTAGAGGAGGACATAGATCGATGAAAGTTTCAAGAAGGATACTTCTGTGCGCGGCGATTGTTTTATTGGCCGCAGCCGCGGCCTTTGCGCAAAACCCGCCAACTCCTACCAGCGGAGTCTTGCTGACAATAAAAGACAGCAACAACAACCTCGTCAGTGCCATCTGGGATAGTCAAATCCACACCGGGAACGCGATAGCCACTTGCGACCCGGCGCCATTCCACTACACCGACGCGTATGTCTTTCAAGGCAGTTCGTGGACAGGTTGCGATAACGGCGACGACATTGAGACGAACTATGGACAGGGAAGGATTGGAACCAAAAACGTCGGAAATTTTACGTTCACAACTCAATACCTTTTCTATTCCAACCAGTCCAACCAGTGCTTGGAATTGGAATGCGGGGCTCCCTCTCCCATCTGCAACACTAATAACACGATTTGCATCGGTCCGTCCGACAACAACCCCAACGGTTCTGTAGACACGGGCTTTGTGGCTGTCACAAACAACAGTGACAGCCCTTTTACTGGCACCATAACACTCAGCGGAACGCCCAACGCTCCGGGTGGGTTGTGGTGCCCAGGTGGTCCTGCTACCGATAGCAAAAACGGTACTCTTGAGAGCAAGCAAACATGGACATTCGCATTGGCTGCGGATAGCAGCAACTGCGGCGGATGGGGCGCAGATCTTACTCTGCCGATAACGGCGGGATCATCCACTACATTTCCATTTGGTCCAGACAGCTTTCAGGTCACACCCGCGAACAGCGCGCCTGGGGATGAAATTAACTTCCGCCCCGTGCCTGTGCCGTATAACAACTTCAATGGAAACAGCAATGTGTTGAATTCGGGCATTGGCAATGGCCAAGCCTGCATTAGCTACGCCTCCTTCAGCGCTCAAGGTACAGGGGCGTTTGGCGTATGTCCAGAGCTTCAAACCAGCTGTATCAATCCCACTCTGAGCAACAACGATGGACCCCCTCCCCCCTGTACGGATGGAGAGACCTTCCTCTGGTCAGGGCAGCTCAACTTCACTATCGATGCGGTCAGCCAGCCCGGAGGGGTCGGCTACGAAAATTTTTTGGGACAACCGGGGACGTCCTGCCCACAAACTACGTTCTCTGTGAATGACCTCATCTCGTTTACTGGCGCAGCGCCTGGTCTTGATCCCCCGTTGAAACCAGGAGGGAGTGGACTGAATTGCTTTGTTGCCACCTACACCTTTAATTCGCAGCCGATTCTCCAGGGCACATTTTCAGCCTTCGACGGACCTTTAGCTCCCTTCGCTTGGCCAGCCGGTTTCAATAAAATCAAGGCTGGACTGCCTGTACCCATCTTCTTTAACTACAACAATCTCCTTTCAGCCGACGGCGGGCCGGTGACGAATCTCAATTGGTGTCCCTTTCCTAACCCTGCCAGTCCAACGGGTTGCGGTTTAACGAAACTTCCAATCCCGCAACCATGGGTATACGTTTCCCGCATTCCGGTCTCAGCGCCGGGTTGCGCCCCAAGCAATATCAATACCGCTACCCCAGTCGTTGGACTTCTCGTAAACTATTCGCTTGTTCCACCATTCTTGCGACCGCCCTTCGTAACCCCTCACGAATACCAGTTCCTCTGGGCAACTTTACCCAAAGATGCTGGCTGTACAACGCTCGTGTTCCAATTTAGCGGTGGGCCTACAGCGCAGCCCGCCAGCTTCAATTTCAAGCACTAACCCTTCGAGAGGGGTGTGCCAGGCTGGAAAAGCCTGCACACCCCAGTTTTCTTCGCTGTCGGTCCTGACGGGAGAGTGTTCGATCTTCGGGGGCGTCAATGACCCTCAATATTATGACGCGTCTCCTGACCGGACTTCCTTGGGTTCTTCTTCTAATAGACAGCCCCAAAAAAAAGCCTGCGAAAAATAGCGCACTTTCATCGCCAAGTATGCTCATTCGCGGAGGCTGTTTGCGGCGGTAGGGAATCGGCTTCACCCGAGTGCCACGTTGGGATGTTAAATACAATTCGGAAGCACAGTTACGTCTTTGCGGCCTGGGTAAACTTCCTGGATTCCTCGTACATCGCATTCAGATCAGCCCGTCCCAGGATCTTGTCTGAACCGGGTTCTTGCCGCATTGCGTCCCACAACTGCAACGCATCGCGGTAATTGCGCTGCGCCTCGGATTGGTTACCGGAAGCGCGGAGCGCATTCCCCAGAAGATAGTGAGCTTCGGCGCTGAGTGGCTTTAATCCAATTTTATCCGCCCTCAACAACGTGCGCTCCAGCTCCTGCTGGGCCCGCGCATAATCGTGGTTACGAATCATGGCGTCCGCGATGGCAAGGGAGCAGGACACCGACACGTTCTGTAAACTGCGTTCGTCCGCCTGCTGCATCAACTGCCGAAGTGTATTGATGGCCTGAGGACCATTCCCTTCTTTGGCCGTTATCTTTGCGAGAGCCACCTTGGCCAGCAGGATCCGCTCTGGTTCTTTGCTCCGGATTCCTGCTGCTAATGCTTGTTCGTAGGAAGCTCGAGCGGACTTCAAGTCACCGGCGTAGTACGAAAGATCGCCCTGAATCAACAAGTTCTGCGACACCATGCCGTCATTCTTCAATTCGCGCGAGAGGTTTAGCGCATCATTCAAAGTCGTCTTGGCCTCATCGCCTCGCCCCGCCAGGATCAACGACTCGCCGTACGAGCCCATGATTTCGGCCGCGAGAGGAGTTCTTTCTTTCAGTTCCTCGAAGGTCTTGAGTGCGGTGTACTTCGAACTGATGGCCGCTCCGTAACGGCCCTGGTAGTCAAACATGATTCCCAAGGTATACGAAGTGATGGCCGCGCCCCGAGTGTCATTCGCGCTCCGCCAGAGTTCCAGGGCGCGCATGTATTGCGACACCGCCTGATCGTACTGCCCCATGCGAACCGCAACGTCGCCAAGGTTGTTGACCGTTTGCACGATGTCGCCGGGCAATACTTTGGTTTTTTCACGCAACTGTAGGGCCTGCTGGTAATAGGTTCGCGCATCCTCGTATTGCGCCTTTTCAAAGTAAACCGCGCCGATGTTATTGAGGCAGACAGACTGCAGGCTCTCATTCCCGAGATCACGCTGAACCTGCAAGGCCTCTTTGTAAAACTTCAACGCCTGATCGTGGTCGCCGTGATCATCATAGAAATTGCCCATATCAATCAGAGTGTCACCGAGGCCGCGCTTATCGGCGATCTCACGACGCATCGCCAGAGCCTGCTGGAAGTTAGCTTGTGCGCTCTTGTTGTCTCCCAAGAATGCCTGGACTTTTGCCATCTCGTTGAGACTAAGAGCCTCGCCCCGCTTTTGGCCCAGTTGGCGCCAGATCACCAATTCGTCCTGGTAGTTCTTCAGCGCATCCTGCGGTTTGTTCATTCCGAAGTAAGCGAGCCCGATATAGTGCAACGCATTTGCTTTTTGTTCTTTGTTGTCCAACTGGACTGCCAGGCTCAGCGCTCTACCGAGCGGATCCAACGCGTCCTGTGGCTTGCTGCTGAGGATCGCCAAACGCCCGGCTCCCAACATCGCTTTGATGTCCTTCGGATTGGCCTTCAACATGGCCTGGTTGTATTGAGCTGCTTTCGCAAGATCACCCGTTTCTTCGTACAGAGTGACCAATGCCGATTGCACGTCAGTGTTATCCGGAGAAACTTTCGCCAGATTCTCATAGGCCTTGATGGCTTCCGGGAAATTCCTGGCAATTTGGGCTTGGATAGCGGCGACAAGGTATCTTTCCGCCTCTGGCAGATTCTGGCTCAGATCGGCCGCCTTGCGCGCAGCCTTCTCTGCCTGGTCGTCATAGCCTAACGCGCTATAGCTTTGTGCCAGTTTCGAATAGGCCAGCGCAAAGGAAGGATCTTCCTTCGTAGCTGACTCGAACTGCGTCTGCGCTTCCATCATTTTGCCGTCGCGGAACAGCTGAACGCCACTGTTATAGTCGCGTAGCGCAGGCACGGATTTGGAACCTGGCTGGAAAGAACTGGCCTTAAGCTCCTTCAACACGTCGGAAGAAACGGAGAGGTTTTTGCGGATCAAGTCGGCGAGTTTATCAACAGTCGCTGGGATCTCTTTTTCGTTTGGAGCTTCGATTTTCAGAGGTGTCCGCGTGTCGTGTTTTAAGTCATGCAGCGTTGCGTCAATTCGAATCTGATCGCCAAACTTCGCGTAGCGTCCCCAAACCACCGTATCCGCATTGCTGAACTCAGCGATACGGCGGACCATTTCAGGATCGAGATTCGTGTTGCTTTGAAGGCGCAGGTCCGCAAAGATCTGATGCAGGCGGTCCTGCGAAACCGTGCGCATGTGAGCCGACTGGCCGACATCTGTGCTCAGCATGTCGGCAAGGCTCTGCCCAAGCCAATCCAGCGATTGATCGCTCGTGTCATTGTGAAAAGGCATGATCGCCAGCGAAAGCTGCGGCGCCTTTGCTGTTTCTGCCGTCGCGCCCGAACGCATTAGACCAGAGCGCAGCGCCCAACCGCCGCCCACCATCGCCACCACAAGCGATCCTATCGCCACCCACTTCCACGGCATCATCGGCTTCGGCGGAGAAGGAATCGGAATCGCCAGCGACGCCAGCGTCGGCCGTGCGCCATGGTAGGCGTCCAGGTCGTTCAGGATTTCCTGCGCCGACTGATAGCGATGTTCTAGGTCGCGTTCCAGGCACTTCGAAACGATATCGCTCAGGCCCTTGGGAATCGACGCATCCAATTCCGCTGCCGGAACCGCGCGTTCCTGGTTTCGCTTCAGCAGGCTGGCCATCGCCGTGTCGGCCTTGTAGGGAGTCTTGCCCGTCAGCAATTCGTAGAAGATCAGCCCGACCGCGAAAATGTCGGAACGCTGATCCAGCGTTTTCCCCATGGCCTGCTCGGGAGACATGTACTCGATCGTTCCGAGCAACGCGCCCGTTTGCGTCATGCCACCGCCTTCGATGGTGCGCGCCAGCCCGAAGTCCATCACCAGAATTCGGCCGGTCTTCGCCTCCTCCATGATGTTCTGCGGCTTCAAATCGCGATGGATAACCCCGGCACTGTGTGCCGCATCGAGCGCCTTGCACACCTGGCGGATGACCTCAATCGCCCTCTCGAGCGGCAGCTTTCCGTTGTCCAAAAGAATCCGCCGAAGATCCGATCCTTCGACAAACTCCATGGTGATAAACTTCACGCCGTCCGCTTCGGATAGGTCGTAGATGCGAATGACGTTTTTGTGTGTAACCTGGTGCGCCGTCAATAATTCCTGTTTGAATCGCGCCAAGATCGACGGATTCGACGCCAACTCCGGGCGGATGAGTTTCAGCGCGACAGTTCGCTCGACCTCGCGATCGAGCGCCTTATACACAGCACCCATTCCGCCTTCACCCAGCAGCAAAAGAATCTCGTACCGGCCCCCGATCACGTCTCCCGGCTGAAGGATCGCCTCCTTCATATACAGCCCGGAGACCGGGCGTGGGCCAGAGCCCGGGGCCGGTGTGTACGGCGCGGGAGTACCCGGTATGCTCTCCACAAACGTCGCGTCAGGATTCTCTACTCTTGTCGGGGGTTTGGCCGGCGGAGCAGAAGTAGGAGGCGGCGAGGGTGGCGCAACCGGCACATCGGAGATGGTTGCACCATCCATGGAATCCGGCGGGGTGCTGGCGGCGCTGTCACCTTTGGCGGGCACACCCACCCCGTGGGAGCCGCCAATGCCGAGGTTCTCTCGGCCGCTCTTTTTGTCCTTAGGATCTTCCATTCAACCTCAAACACGCTAGGCGGTGATGAGCGGTCAAGGATCGGCCTCGACCCGAAAAGATATGCGGGTAAGTATAGACGAGTTAGAGGCCAGAACCCAGCCTTTGAATTGATCGCAAATTCGGAGATAAGTAACCGCTCTTCGCGGATTTCGCCTTAGGGCTTCTTCTTCTTCCCGCCCAACAGGCCGCCAAGCTGGTTCACCACGTCGGAAGTGGCCCCTGTTTGTCCGCCCGCTAATCCTGTGGCGATCCCCTGGACGTTCCCAGCGCCGCCGGCGCAGGTCAATTCCGATTTCAGAAGGCTGGCCGTCGCACCACCCACATCCGGCACGAATTGGGGGTTCGAAGTCGTGCCGTGGATCTGGAACGGCACCTTGATTCCGCCATCCTTGCAGCTGGATCCGCCACCCAGCACCTTGCCCAGACTGCCTCCCGCGGCCCCTCCAACCGAACCCGCGGCACTCGATACCATAGCTGAACTCACCGTCGCCACCGCGTTGAAGTTCAGATTGTTACCCGAGTCCAATGTCCCTCCGCCCACAACCGTGCCGAGCGCAGGTACCACGAGATTGAGATTCTCGGCTTTCAATCCTGTTGGCGACATGTGCACGTTGCTCGTCAGCTTTTCGATGTCCAGGTCCTTGCCTGTCTTGATGCCAGCCAGCGAAGCCACGCCGGACATCTTCTGTCCTAAATCAAATCCAGATAGTTTGCCGTTGTACAGCCCGATGGTTCCGTCAGTCACTAATTTATTCGTCGGTCCTGTCACCCGCAGGTTCGCACTCAGCGTGCCCGCTGTCAGCTTCGATCCGCTTGGCAGATTCACTCCCAGCGCTGGCAGGAAGGATTCCAGGTCCGTCGCCGGCAAACCCTGGCCATCAATCTTCATATCGAGTACAAAATCATCCCCTACCGATTTGTAGGTACCACTCAGATTCGACTTGGCGTTACCGATATTCAGCGTCGAAGGATTCAGCACCCCGCTGCCCGCCGCCAGGTTGTAGACGGTATCAAAATTAATGATCGCCGGTACTCCGGAGGGCTTTCCGCCTTGTACCAACACGGCTTTCGAAAGCGTCAATTTCCCCTTCGTAGCCATCTTGCCGCCTTCGCTCTTCAGATTGGCATCCATATCTACCAACCCGGCCAACCCTAACGACGGATCAAGGAATCCTGTCGACGCCAGATTCAGGCTGCTGATCGTCAACTTCACGTCCTGCGGTGTGAACGCCGCATCCTTCGGATCAACCGGCCCGACTTTGCCGTCGATCTTCATGGTGCCCCCGCCGGGCACTTCCATCGAAAACGTAATCGGAAAATTGTTCGTCGTGGCCACGTCGCTGGCCTTCAGGTTCACTTTCTTGTAGACCGTGCGCTTTTGCGAGTTCGTGTTGCCCAACGTGATTTGGCCGTCTTCCAGGTTCAGTTCCTTAATCGACACGGATTGCGCGCTGCCGCCGCCTGAGCTGGGTCTCTTCTCCGCGGGCGCCGCATTGCTGTTGCCGCCGATGGACGAAAAATTCCAGCGCCCACTGGGATCCCTCAACATCGTCACTTGCGGTTCAATCACTGTGATCTCCGTGACGTTCACTTGCTGCGAAAAGATCAGCGGAATCAATTCCACGCCGACTTTCACTTTTTTCGCTGTCATGAACGGGCTGGAGCTGAACTTCGGATTGTCACTGATGGAAAGATCATCAATCCCCAGCGAGCCGCCAAGAATCGACAGGCTCAAATTGCCGAGCTGCACCTTCCGTCCGAGCGCTTCGGAGGCCTTTTGCTCAATGGTAGGGCGAAACTTGTTGACGGGAATCAGAAAGGGCAGTATCAGCAGTATCAGGAGCAGCGCAACCACTGCAATACCGATCCACTTTAGCTTCTTACTCATGAGATTCCTCCGGAGGGGAAAGGCGAGGCGGCGCCAAACCACGGTGATGGCGCGATGATATCACAACCCTCTGCACCGATTCCGTTGTGGCCACGATGATTCGAGGCCAGGCCAGGGCTTCGGGAAATACTAGCTGTCAAAATAGGGCAAGAAATCGAATAAGCACTATACTGCATGCTGCGACTTAGACCTTTCCAGTGAACAAGAGACCTAAGCCGTTGTGCTTAATATAGTTCCCAGAATCTCTCTCTTCTAGTACCGACCGGTCCAGTATCCCCTTGGCTCCTCCAATCATCACCTGTATTATAATGCACGCTCCATTGCCTAACATGCGCACCTCCATCACATCCCGATCGCCCCTCAACTCACGGGCACCCTCCGCCGCGAATGAACGCGCCTTCCTCATTACCCTCGGTACCCGCATCCGCGAATTGCGCAACCGCCGCGGCATGACCCGCAAGAGCATGTCGCGCGAAGCGGACATCTCCGAACGCCACCTGGCTCAAATCGAATCCGGTGAAGGCAACGTTTCGATCGCGTTACTCCGCCGGATCACGACCACGCTAGGTGTAACTCTCGCTGAGCTTTTCGAAACTCGCCCTTCGAATCCCGAGAGACTAATGCTCGCGAAACTTCTCGATCGCCTCCCCGCCGCGCGCCTCAAAGACGCCCTCTCCCGGATCCAGAGCGAGTTTGTACCTCTAGAATCCGAACGCCGCCAGCGTATCGCTCTGATTGGGCTTCGTGGCGCCGGCAAATCCACGCTCGGCTCGCGCTTAGGCCGCGAAACTGGAGCGCCGTTCATCGAACTCGACGCCGAAATCGAAAAACAAACTGGCATGTCACTGGCAGACATCTTCTCGCTCTACGGTCAGGGCGGCTATCGCTCCATCGAACACCGCGTGCTCGAGCGTACTCTGCGCGAAAATCCGTCCGCGATTCTCTCCGTTGGCGGCGGCATCGTTTCCGAACGCGACACGTACGACCTTCTGCTCTCCCGGTGCTATACCGTTTGGATTAAGGCTCAACCCGAAGAACATATGGCCCGCGTAATGGCTCAGGGAGATTTTCGCGCCATGGCGGGAAACGACCAGGCCATGGAAGATCTGCGCCGGATTCTTGCCGCGCGCGAATCTCTCTATCGTCAGGCCGACGCCCAACTCAACACGTCCGCCAGCACCGTCGAAGCCAGTTTCATAAAACTCAAAGCCATGATCGATTCAGCGCGCCAGTAGGAGGACCTTGTGGACGTATCCACAGCAGCAGACGCCAAGGAAAAGCTCGGCTCCGTGAATTACCAGACCGATCCTTCCCAGTACAAACATTGGCGCCTCTCATTTGATCCGCCAGTTGCCACGCTGACCATGGACGTGGCGGAGGACGGCGGCATACGGCCCGGCTACAAGCTGAAATTGAATTCCTACGACCTGGGCGTAGACATCGAACTGTACGACGCGTTGCAACGCATCCGCTTCGAGCATCCCGAGATTCGCTCCGTGATTATCACCAGCGCAAAAAACCGTGTCTTCTGCTCCGGGGCAAACATTTACATGCTTGGCCTTTCCTCTCACGCCTGGAAAGTGAACTTCTGCAAATTTACCAATGAAACACGCAATGGCATCGAGGACTCCAGTTCGCATTCCGGGCTCAAGTTTCTCGCCGCTTGCAATGGCACAACCGCCGGCGGAGGCTACGAACTCGCACTTGCCTGCGACGAAATCTTCCTCATCGACGACCGCTCTTCCGCCGTTAGCCTCCCGGAACTCCCCCTGCTCGGCGTTCTCCCCGGCACTGGAGGCCTCACGCGCGTCACCGACAAGCGAAAAGTGCGCCGTGACCTCGCCGACATTTTCTGCACAAACTCCGACGGCATCCGTGGTCAGCGCGCCAAGGATTGGATGCTGGTCGACCAGATCGTCAAGCCGCAGCAATTTTCCGAGGAAGTGAAAAAACGTGCGCTCGAACTGGCGACGCAAAGTGACCGGCCCGCCGTGGACGCTGGCATTGCCCTCACCCCGCTCAAACGCACCGTCGATGATGCCGGCCTGCACTACGGATTGGTCGATGTGCAGGTCAATCGCGAAGCTCGCCTCGCGACAATCACCGTCAGCGCTCCTGCCGATGCCACTGCGTTATCCGTCGCAGACGCGCGGCAGTCGGGTGCCTCTTGGTGGCCTTTACAGATGGCTCGTGAGCTCGACGATGCCATCCTCACTCTTCGCACCAGCGAACTGGAGCTCGGTCTCTGGATCTTCAAGACGGCCGGCAATCCAGAGGCAGTGCTGGCCTACGACGAATTCATCCTGGCCCACCAAGACGACTGGTTCATCCGCGAAGTGCTGGGCATGATGCGCCGCACGTTTGCGCGCATCGACGTCTCTTCTCGCTCCGTTTTCTCGATTATCGAACCGGGCTCCTGTTTCACCGGCACACTGTTCGAGCTGGCTCTCGCATCCGACAGGATTTACATGCGCGACACCGAAGAAGGCGATGCCGCGGCCAACATTGTCCTGTCGAAAATGAATTTCGGGCCTCTTCCCATGGTCAATCACCTCAGCCGGCTGGAAGCTCGCTTCTACCAGGACACGCCGGCCATCGAGTCCCTGCGCGACCGTATTGCGACCCCCCTTCCCCCGCGTGACGCTTTGGAGGCCGGCCTGGTCACCGCGGCGCCCGACGACCTCGATTGGGAAGACGAAATCCGTCAAGCCATCGAATCGCGTACCGCACAGTCGCCGGATGCCCTCACCGGGCTCGAGGCAAATCTGCGGTTTGGTGGGAGTGAATCTTTGGAAACCAGAATCTTCGGCCGTTTATCCGCCTGGCAAAACTGGATTTTCAACCGGCCCAACGCGGTCGGTGCAAATGGTGCGCTCAAAGTCTATGGCACTGGCGCACCGGTGAAGTTCAACTGGGAACGGGTTTGAAATCTTTCGAAGCTGTACCAGCTCCTGAGGGGATATCATGATTGACTACACGGATCGCATTCCAAATAACGTGGACTTGGGGCGCGACCGCGTCCTCCAGCGCGCGCTTGAACATTGGCAACCCGCCTATCTCAACTGGTGGTACGACATGGGTCCCACCGAAAGTCACAGCTACGATGTCTACCTACGCACTGCCATCAGCGTCGAACCCGACGGCTGGGCGCAATTCGGCTACGTCAAAATGCCCGAATATCGTTGGGGTATCTTTCTCCAGCCGCGTGATGAAGTCCGCCAAGTGAATTTCGGCACGCATAAGGGCCAACCCGCCTGGCAGGAAGTTCCCGGCGAGTACCGCTCGGCTTTGCGCCGTATCATCGTCACACAGGGCGACACCGAGCCGGCCTCCGTCGAACAGCAGAAGATGCTCGGCCTCTCCTGCCCCTCTCTCTACGACCTGCGCAACATTTTCCAGGTCAACGTTGAAGAAGGCCGCCACCTCTGGGCCATGGTTTACCTCCTTCACCGCTACTTTGGCCGCGATGGCCGCGAAGAAGCGGAGTCCCTGCTCGCCCGCCGCTCCGGCGACGAAGACAATCCGCGCATCCTAGGCGCCTTTAACGAGCCCACGCCCGACTGGCTGGCCTTCTACATGTTCACTTTCTTTACCGACCGCGACGGCAAATTCCAACTCTGCGCTCTCGCCGAGTCCGGCTTCGATCCTCTTTCCCGCACTTGCCGCTTCATGCTCACGGAAGAAGCCCATCACATGTTCGTCGGTGAGACCGGTGTCGGCCGCATCATCCAACGCACCTGCGAAGTCATGAACCAGCACAAGATCGAAGATCCTTCTGACGTCCGCTCACAAGGCGTTATCGATCTGCAAACTATCCAGCGCTATCTGAATTTCCACTACAGCGTCACACTCGATCTCTACGGCTCCGACGTCTCTTCGAACGCCGCCAACTATTTCACCACTGGGCTCAAGGGCCGCTTCCGCGAAACCAAGCTCGAAGATGATCACGTTCTGACTGGCGCGACGTATCCCGTTTCCGAAGTCATTGGCGGCAAGATCATCACGAAGGAAGTGCCCGCGCTGACCGCGCTCAACGAGCGCCTCCGCGACGATTACATCGAAGAAATCAAGGATGGCGTCGCCCGCTGGCAACGCGTCGTCGACAACGCGGGCGTCCCGTTCAAACTGACGCTTCCGCACAAGGGTTTTCATCGCGCCATCGGCAATTTTGCCGGACACCACATCACTCCCGACGGCCTGGTCGTTTCGGAAGACGCCTGGAAGCAACGCCAGTATGAATGGCTCCCCAACGAAGCCGACTATAAGTACGTGCAATCTCTGATGTGCGGACGCGTCGCCGAACCCGGCAAATTCGCCAACTGGATCGCCCCGCCCATCCGTGGCATCAACAACCAGCCACCCAACTTCGAATACGTCCGCTTCAACTGAGGTTCCCACGAGTATTCGCTGGTGTTGGTTCCACTAAGCACGCAGCGTAGCAGTCGATTGATCCTTAGACCGAGCGATTCCTGATGGCAGTCACGGCCGAATGCTCTTCCGTCTTGGAAAGCTCGCCAAAAACCTCACTTAATCTGCAATTTTAAGCCCTCTCGAATTGCGTAACTTATTGATACGGCACGCGATAGGGGAGTACGTTTCGTAATTTATCCCTTTCGCATACCGGTAACGAGCTAGTCCTCACCGGTCAACAACCACTCGATCGACTTACCAAACTCGCGACTGATCGCGAGCAGAACCTGTGCCCCAACTTCGCCCTCTCCTTGTTCGATCGTGGAGAGGTACCCTTGGCTCACTCCAACCCGTTCTGCAAATTTCGCTTGAGTCAGGTCGAATCCTCGTAGTTCCCTGACCCTCCGTCCAACTTTCTTCCAATCGATAGAGAAGTGCTTGACCTGCGAATTTCTTCTTGACATAGTATAGTCATAACTATAAATTATAGCTATGAAATTTACCTCTCATAGGGTCCTGCAAACCCTGTGTAGGGCAACACAATTTACTCCACTTAGGCCCGGGCGCCGGTAGAAGTGAAGCTTGCCCACACAGACTTGCCGTCGGTCGTGTCAAGGCTACTACATAGGGAGGGTTCGTGAAAAAGAAAACAATTAGTGCTCGATCGAACGCTAGGCTTGCGCGTCAGCTCTGGGGTCATTTTTCCGGGGTTGCTTCCTCGTCTCTCCGGGAGCTAACCGAGAGATATTCCCTCTCCGTCGCTGCTGGTGACCTTCAGTTTCTGAATGGTCGCTGGTACGTGACTCACTCCGGACTCCTGCAACTCGCCACCCGGAGAGGATGCCGTGGTATCAAGACGAGCCTTCAAGATCGGTCTTCGGACGCCCTGGCTGGTCGATGGGTCTTTAGGGCCACGGTTTACAAATCATCGACCTCTAAAGGTTTTGTCGGCTACGGTGATGCCGACCCTACAAACGTGTCGTCGCTGGTTCGAGGCGCCGAGATGCGCGTGGCGGAGACTCGGGCGGTCAATCGCGCGCTCCGCAAGGCGTATGGGATTGGTCTATGCTCCGTCGAGGAGCTGGGTTCGCTTACCGGCTCTTCCGCTCCGTCTCGGAGTTATGAGCGGCCAGCTTCTCCCCCGCCCTCAAACGGCGCGAACAATGGCAACGGTCACCCTCGCCTGAAAGATAAGCTCTGCCTCCTTATCCGGCAGCACAACCTCGATCCCACTCTCGTGAAAGCCTACGCTGCGCATTTCTGTGGTACCGAAACCCTGCGCGGTGCGAGCCGTGAGTTGGTCGAATCCTTTATCACTCAGCTCGAGAAAGAAGCTATCGAAGATCGTGATCGCTTGGTCTGCAAGCTGAATTCTTTTTCGCAACCGGTGGAGGTATCGTCATGAAACGCCATATCCCCGGTCTCACTTCCTTTCAACCGCATCGCGAAGGCCCGGTGTCCGGTGCTTTCCTCGTCCGCGTTGCCAAGGTTTCCTATCGCTGGCATCCGCAGAAACCATTCTTCGTCGTACAGTTTGGGGTGCTTGAACCGAAAGCTCACGAACCCCGGGGCTTCTCCGGTAGGCTGTACTGCACACCCAAGGCTCTCTGGAAGTTGAACTGGTTCCTCCGGGACTTTGGCTATGACCCGGATCTTCTCCACCAAGATCAAGTCGATGAAAAAGCGCTCGTGAACCTTCGGGGCATCGTTCGTACTTCCCCCATCAGCGTCAACGGTCACTCCTATCAAAATCTGGAAGCATTCGCTCCTGAAGCCGACTGGGAAACGCTGTATGGCGACGCTTCGGTGGATAACGCAGGGCAAGGATCTGACGATGGTCTTCAGCTACACACAAATCAGTAATTACCTTCGCTGCCCTCGCAGCTACAGGCTTCGCTATCTCGATGGCTGGCAGGAAAAGGACACTCGCGCCGGGATGGTCTTTGGCCGTTGCTTCGAGCAAGCCCTGTTTGCTCTGTTTTGCAAGGAAGATCCGGAAGCCCGACTGTTCGAGGAGTGGGGAGCCCACAGAGAAGCGTCCTTTATATATAAGAAGGGAGAATCCTGGGATCGTCTGCTTCACCAGGGGGTTCATCTACTCCAGAAGTTCGTCCAAGATGATCGCATTCGAGTCCGCCACCCAAAGCAAAATCTCCAGGTGAAGGTGGTTCGCTCCTTCTCGGGTGGGCACCAGTTCGTTTCCTATCTTGACGCGATCGGAACTCTCGACGGCACGCCGTGCATTTTGGACTGGAAAACTACCACAAGCCGCTACCCCGAGGGGCCTCATGACATCCTTTCACTCGACCCGCAACTCACCTCGTACTCATGGGCCAGCGGCATACCTGAAGTCGCCATCGTTGCCTTCGTTCGGAAACACCAACCCGAAATCCAGTATTTGAAGACCACCATTTCTGAGGAACAGCGTCAAGAATTCGGACGATTGGCGGAAACGACGATCAGCCAAATCGAGGCTGGGCAGTTCCCCTCCCACAGCGGCATCCGATTCCCCCAGAACGGCTGTCTCGGCTGCGCTCATCTGGGCTTGTGCCTTAACGACAAGCAATTGATCGAAGCGAATTTGGTCCGGAAAGCAGGAGCGAGCGACCTTGATTGGCTTGACGAACTTATGGACTGACAGAAGGTCCGTGATGGCCCCCGAACTCAACGTGAAACGGGCAGTCTTCGTTCTCGGCAAGATCGACGAGATCCTTACCTGGGACAAGGCCCAGGCCCATGAGCGAGATCTGCGTTTCGTCGATTTAGGAAGGTATCTCTGCGAGGCAAGGGCGGGGCAGTACTGGCGGATCGAGCGGATGAAATCGTTTGACGAGTTTCTTGAGAAGCGATTCCCCAACAGCCGCCGGATGGCCTACTACATCATGGCAATTCACGAGCATCTGCCGCGTGTCCCGAAGCAGCAACTGCGGGAAATGGGGTGGACGAAGGCGAAGGAACTGGCGAAGGTCGCACGGAGGGAGGGGGAGCGGTTCGAATGTGCACCCTGGGTGCACAAGGCGCAGGCGCTACCGAAGGAGGAGTTCAAGCGAGAGGTTGAAAAACACCTTACGGGGCGGGAGACCGAGCCGTGGGAACTTTTGTATTTCAAGCTGTACAAAAGCCAACTGACGGTCGTCGAGCAGGCGCTTGAAACGGCAGGCTTGATGCTTGGCTCAGACAAATCGCGGGGCTACTGCTTGGAGATGATTTGCGCCGACTTCCTAGCCGGTGCGAATTTGCAGGATGGCAATCCCGACGCCCTTGGTCTGGCAATTCACCGGCTGATGGAAATGCTCCCCCTCGAACGGCGGCAACAGATCTTGCAACAGATCGAAACCGTTTCATGAATCCGAAATTCCCAAAACGACTGAGAAGGCGCCTCGAGCCGAAGCTATACAAACGACTTTGCCAGGAGATTCTGCGGCGTGATGGCTCGCGATGCCAGGTCTGCGGCAAACGAACAGAGCTTCAAATTCACCACATCGAGTTTCGAAGTCACATGGGTGACGACTGCGATCAGAATCTGATCACTCTCTGCTCGAATTGCCATACAACGCTCCACCGTCATCGCAACTGATCTTAAATGAATCGGTCTTGCATATGCGCCTCGCCCCATTTGGGCTACGTTTAAATACTTGGCGATGGCTGCGCCCATGCTTTCGCCAACAAGAAGCCGCGCTTTACCTCTATATTCTTCATCGAGTTTGCGTCATTTGTCCGCGCTCGGTAGTTCAAGTTTCTTCCAAGGCATAGGCTGCCCCCAATTCTGCCCCCGATGCTCGGAAAATCGAGGCGTTGTTGGCAGAGCGCGACATGGAACTTATGGTAGCCTATGGCTGCGGGGCTGTAGCTCAGATGGATAGAGCGTCGGTTTCCTAAACCGTAGGTC
>Ga0335077_10000636_pt1 | contig 39693 bp, 31 predicted proteins | sample Lox_Sample_31_FD_207151 | JGI IMG/M metagenome (GOLD analysis project Ga0335077, IMG submission 207151) | Soil microbial communities from Loxahatchee National Wildlife Refuge, Florida, United States - Lox_Sample_3.1 | ecosystem: Environmental > Terrestrial > Soil > Wetlands | place: USA... | reverse complement strand
GGCGGACATAATTTCACGGAATAGTCGCGCTACGGTCTCATCGGATAGCGGGCCGGAGTTGGCGTCTTTAATACGCCGCAAGATCTGGGCTTCGCGCTCAGGGCGGTAGACGGCACCGTTCTTGAGCCGCCCGATGGAACGGGCATGTGCGGCGCGGCGATTGAGGAGCTCGAGCATCTGCTGATCCAGCGCATCGATGCTTGCCCGCAATTTTTTAAGCTCGTCACTCACGATTTGATCAGCCGGGTTATTTCACCTGCGCCGGCAGATTACGCACCGAAAGAACGCCGGAAATGCTTGCGATTTGCTGGATAACCTTCCCCGACACCGGGCTGTCCACATCCACCAGGGTATAAGCCATCGCGCCTTTTGATTTGTTCATCATGTTATGGATGTTAAGTCCCGCCTGTGCCATGGTGGTGGAAATCTGCCCCACCATGTTGGGCACGTTGGCATTGGCTATTCCCACGCGGTACGGCGATTCCCGCATCATGATCACATTGGGGAAATTCACCGCGTTCAATATATTGCCGTTCTCAAGGTAATCCCGCACCTGGTCTACCACCATTACTCCACAATTGTCTTCGGCTTCCTGAGTTGAGGCGCCCAAATGCGGCAGCGCCACGACGCCGGGCTGGTCCTTAAGCTTGGCGGATGGAAAGTCGCACATGTAATACCTGATTTTTTTCGAACCCAGCGCCGCCAGCACTGCGTCCTCGTCCACAAGGCCGTCGCGCGCAAAATTCAGCAAGACCACGCCCTGGCGCATTTTGTTGACATGGTTGGCGTCAATCATGTTCTTTGTCGCATCCACCAGCGGGACATGTAGCGAAATGAAGTCACTGTATTTAAGTAATTCATCGATACTGTGCGCCTTCTTCGCCTGCGACGGCACGCTCCACGCCGCTTCCACGGTGATTTCCGGATCGAAACCGATAACCCGCATGCCAAGCTTGATCGCTGCGTCCGCAACCATGCCGCCGATCGCGCCGAGTCCTATGATGCCGAGCGAACGATGCGGGAGCTCGAAACCCGAAAACTGTTTCTTCCCTTCTTCTACTTTCTTTCCCAATGTTTCGTCGTCGCCCTGAAGAGTATTCACAAAACGAATCGCCTGCACCAGGTTGCGCGAAGCTATCAGAATGGCTGCAATCACTAACTCTTTCACTGCGTTGGCATTCGCCCCAGGAGCATTAAACACCGGCACACCGCGATCATTCATCCGTTGGACCGGAATGTTGTTGGTGCCGGCGCCGGCGCGCGCGATCGCCTTGACTGTGGACGGAATCACCATCTCGTGCATGTTTTGCGAGCGCACCAGGATGGCATCCGGTTCATTCACCTGATCGCTCACGACATAATTGTGCGGAAAGCGCTTTAGGCCACGCGCCGAAACCTGGCCAAGCATGAGGATGTGATACGCCTCAGGCATATTGCGCTTCGAATTCTCGCATGTACTCTACCAGGGTTTGCACGCCCTCCAGGGGCATCGCGTTGTAAATGGACGCGCGCATGCCGCCCGCTAAACGATGCCCCTTAAGTTGCACCAGCCCTCTCGCTTGCGCCTGATTCAGAAATTCTTGTTCCAGCGCGGTATTTTTTAGCCTGAACGGAACATTCATGCGTGAACGGTCGCTTTTCCGCACCGGATTGCTGAAAAACCGGCTGGTGTCGAGAAAATCGTAAAGCACCGTCGATTTCTCAATGTTGCGCATTTCCATCGCGGGGATGCCTCCGATTTTTTTCAACCACTGGAAATTGAGCCCGGCGATGTAAATCGCGTAAGCAGGCGGGGTGTTGTACATGGAATCGTTGTCCGAATGAACTTTATAGTCCAGCATCGAAGGCATGCCCGAAAGCGCGCCCCCCATCAAATCCTCGCGTATTATGACGATGGTCAACCCTGCCGGCCCGATGTTTTTCTGCGCCCCCGCATAAATCAACCCGAAACGGCTTACGTCCACTGCGCGCGACAGTATGTTCGACGACATGTCGGCCACCAACGGAACTTCACCGGTCTCTGGAACCCAGTGAAACTCCACGCCGCCGATGGTTTCGTTGGGCGTGTAATGCACGTAGGCTGCGTCGGGATCAGGCCGCCACTGCTCTTGCCCCGGCGCATAGGTAAATCCAGCATCCTCGGAGGTGGCCGCAACATTTACTGCGCAAAATTTTTTTGCCTCGGCGATCGCCTTTTTTGACCATTCACCGGAAAAAATATAGTCGGCAGAGTTCTTGCCGCGCAATAGGTTGACCGGCACCATGGCAAATTGCAAGCTGGCGCCGCCTTGCAGGAACAGTACCTTGTAATGAGCCGGAATGCGCATCAGCTCGCGTAAATCAGCTTCCGCGCGGCGGATGATGGTCGTGAATTCCTTGCCGCGGTGGCTCATTTCCATAACTGACATCCCACTGCCGTGCCAATCCAGCATTTCTTCGCGCGCGCACTGCAGTACCTCTCGCGGCAGCACTGCCGGTCCGGGACTGAAATTGTAGACGCGAGCTGTTGCGTTATATGCTTTTACGTCGTTCATCACGGGTTTCCTTCTCCGTTGTTTTCTTCATCCCGTTCCACAACCTTTCCCAAAACCGCAAGCGTTTCACCGTCCCCGAGGTCGATCAGCCGCACACCCTGGGTTGAGCGGCTCATTTCCCGGATTTCGGAAACACGCATTCGGATCAACACGCCACCGGTGGTAATCAACATTATTTCATCGTCTTTATTTACCAGTGTTGCCGCCACCACCTTGCCGTTGCGCTCGGTTGTACGAATCGCGATCATGCCCAGCGTGCCGCGTCCGTGTCGCGTGTATTCAGCGATCGGAGTGCGTTTGCCAAATCCGTTTTCGGTCGCCGTCAGTACCGACTGGGTTTCGTCCTGCGCGGTGAGTAGTGAAATTACGTGCTTACCCGCTCCCAGCTTCATACCGCGCACGCCGGCCGCATTGCGGCCCATTGAACGTACTTCATGCTCAGCGAAACGCATCGCCTTGCCGCCGTCCGAAAACAACATGATATCTCTCTTGCCGTCCGTGAGCGCAGCTCCAACCAGATAATCGCCGTCCTCTAAATTTACCGCAATAATGCCTTTGGACATCGGCCGCGAAAACGCGGAGAGCGCGGTCTTTTTGACCGTGCCATTGGCAGTCGCCATGAATACAAAGTGCTGATCGTCAAATTCCTTGACCGGCAAAACCGCGGTGATCTTTTCGTGCTCCATCAATGGTACGAGATTAACAATGGGCTTGCCGCGGCTGGCACGGCTGCCCTGCGGCACATTGTAAACCTTGAGCCAGTAGACCCTGCCGCGGTTCGAAAAGCACAGAATGTAGTCGTGGGTATTGGCGATGAACAAATTGTCTATGAAATCGTCGTCCTTGGTGGTCGCCGCCTGCTTGCCGCGCCCGCCGCGCTTCTGCGCCCGGTAATCCGCAACCGGCTGCGATTTCATATAGCCGCCGTGTGACAAGGTGACCACCATGTCCTCTGAGGCGATCAAGTCTTCCATTGCCAGGTCCTGCGTGTCCACCACGATCTCGCTGCGGCGGTCGTCGCCGTACTGGTCCTTAATCGCCGTGAGCTCGTCGGCGATGATGCGGGTGATGCGTTCCCGCTTCACCAGCACATCCGTAAGATCGGTGATTTTTTCCATCACGTCCTTGTATTCTGTAAATATTTTCTCCTGCTCCAGGCCGGTCAAACGCTGAAGGCGTAGTTCCAAAATCGCCTGTGCCTGTGCATCAGACAGGAAATAGCCCTGCTTGCGCAGGCCGAATTCCGCGCCGAGTCCGTCGGGACGCGAAGCATCTGAGCTGGCGCGGCGTAGCATTTCTTCGACCAGCTTGGAACGCCAATGCCGCGCCATCAACTGCGCCTTTGCCGCGGGCGGGGATTCTGCGCTCTTAATGAGGCTGATGATTTCATCCACGTTGGAGAGCGCTACCGCCAATCCTTCCAGGATATGTGCGCGCTCGCGCGCTTTGCGTAATTCGAACTCGGTGCGCCGCGTCACCACTTCGCGACGGTGACGCAAGAACGATTCAATTAGGTCCTTGAGATTGAGCAATCGCGGCTGATTGTCCACCAGCGCCACCATATTCATGCCGAAGGTGTCCTGCAGCTGCGTTTCCTTATACAGGTTATTCAGCACCACCTCGGGGTTCTCTCCGCGCTTGAGTTCAATAACCACCCGCATGCCTGACTTGTCCGACTCATCCCGCAAATCGGAAATGCCGTCGATTTTTTTGTCACGTACCAGCTCACCGATTCTCGTGAGCAGGGCGGCCTTGTTTACTTGGTATGGAAGCTCGTCAACAATAATCAACTGGCGATTACCTCGCTCCAAATCCTCAAAATGCGTGCGCGCGCGGATTACTATTCTCCCGCGGCCCGTGCGATACCCTTCCTTCACGCCGGATACGCCGTATATCACGCCGGCGGTCGGAAAATCCGGCGCCGGAATCAATTCGATCAATTCATTGAGCTCGGTTTGCGGGTTCTTGAGAAGCAAAAGACAGCCGTCGACGACTTCTTTCAGATTGTGGGGTGGAATATTGGTCGCCATCCCCACCGCGATTCCGGACGAACCGTTGACCAGCAGGTTCGGCACCTTGGTCGGCAAAACCGCCGGTTCCTGTTCCTTGCCATCGTAATTGGGTGCAAAATCCACCGTTTCCTTGTCGATGTCGGCCAGAATTTCGGAGGAAATCCGGTCCATGCGGCATTCGGTATAGCGGTACGCCGCCGGTGCGTCACCGTCCACTGATCCGAAGTTGCCCTGCCCGTCGATGAGCGTGTAGCGCATTGAAAAATCCTGAGCCATGCGTACCAGGGCTTCGTAAGTCGCGGCATCTCCGTGCGGATGATATTTGCCCAGCACATCACCGACGATGCGCGCGCACTTCACATAGGGGCGGTTCCACACATTATTGGCTTCATGCATTGCAAACAGTACCCTGCGGTGCACGGGTTTCAGACCATCGCGCACGTCAGGCAATGCGCGACCGACGATGACGCTCATCGCGTAGTCGAGATACGAGCGGCGCATCTCTTCTTCGAGGCTAACCGGCAAAGTTTCTTTGGCGAATTGGTCCATGAAGCGCGGGCTTTTTAGACGAATTTCTCGGCATACAACGCGAAAATTAAATTTGAAATTTTATCATGCGCAACCCTTTAGGGCCAAGCAGCGCGTGCCGTGCGATGCGGACTCATTGACTTCAAAGACGACCGCGTAAAAATTGCCAAAACCAGGAGATTGAATTAATATGCCGAATTGCAAAGCCCATCACTCTCCATCCAATCCACAGTCGATCAACGATTAGCTTCAAGCCATTAATAAAAGAGGAGGAAATATGACTCGACGACTTTTAAAGCTCGTTTTTGTGGCGGCTTCAGTAGCGGCATCGGGCTTAGCTGCCTATGCAGCTCTGGCGCAAACTTCAGCCACTCCGGTTCCCTATGTAATTGATCAACGTGGTCAACTGGCCCGCAGTGGGGCCGGCCTATGCTGGAGAACCGGCTATTGGTCACAAAAGCTTGCTGAAGAATATATACGCCCCGGCGCCCAGTTCCCCATCGGTTGCGAATGTGACAAGGACCTGATGCCGAAAGAACTGTGCGAAGCGGCTCCAGCGCCCGTGGTCGAAGAGGCGCCGCCTCCGCCCCCGGAAGAAGCGCCACCCCCGCCACCGCCGCCACCGGCGCCGCAACATATCACGCTTTCTGCGGATGCCTTGTTTGATTTCAACAAAGCGCAGTTGCGCCCTGCCGGCGAACAAAGGCTTTCCGAACTCGCAGCCAAATTGCAAAACGCCGAGTATGAAACGCTCACCGTGACGGGCCATGCCGATCCGATTGGTTCGCATGCCTACAACCAGAAGTTGTCCGAGCAGCGCGCAGAAACGGTGGAAAAATTCCTGGTTGAGCACGGCGTTCACGCTCATAAGATCAGCGCTATTGGCAAAGGCGAAACCGAGCCGGTAGTAACCTTGGATCAATGCAAACACATGAAGCGCAAGGAGCTGATCCAGTGCCTGCAGCCTGACCGCCGCGTGGAAGTCGACGTGACAGCCGTGATCCCCGAAGGACAATAAAAACAAACGCAGTTACAATGGAAGCCCTGCCTTGCGCAGGGCTTTTTTTATTTTATAGGATGCATGTGCTGCCAATCGTCGACACTCTGATCGATGCCGGTTGGGTCATTCCGGTCGAACCGCCCGAAGTTTTGCCAAGGCATTCCGTTGCTATCAGCAATGGAACCATACATGCGGTATTGCCTACAGCTCAAGCACGCGAGCGCTTTAAGGCAAAACAGGAGGTGCGTCTGCAAAACCATGCGCTTATTCCCGGGCTCGTCAATCTGCACACTCATGCGGCGATGGCTCTGATGCGCGGCCTCGCGGACGACCTGCCGCTGATGGACTGGCTGAATCAGCATATTTGGCCGGCTGAAGCCAAGCATGTGTCGCAGCAATTCGTGCGGGACGGGACGCTGCTCGCCTGCGCCGAGATGCTGCGCGGGGGCATCACCTGCTTCAACGACATGTATTTCTTTCCTGAGGCGGCCGCAAAGGCGGTGCTCTCCGCGAGCATGCGCGCGGCGATCGGCATCATCGTAATCGAGTTTCCCAGCAACTATGCCGGTGACCCCGAGGATTACCTCAACAAGGGCCTGGCTACTCGCGATGAATTGCGTCAGCAGCCGCTGCTGACATTTTGCATGGCGCCGCATGCCCCTTATACCGTAAGCGACAAGACATTTGAGAAACTGCTCATTTACTCGCAGCAGCTGGACCTGCCGATACATATCCACGTGCAGGAAACACAGGACGAAATTCAGCGCAGCCTGGCGCAATATAAACTGCGTCCCCTGCAGCGGCTGCACGCGCTCGGTCTGTTGAGCCCAAATTTCATTGCCGTGCATTCCGTGCACGTGACACCGCAAGATATCGAGTTGCTGGCGAGCCAATCCTGCAGCGTCGCTCACTGCCCGTCGTCCAACTTGAAACTTGCCAGTGGCCTTGCGCCGGTCGCATCATTGCTGGGTCACGGCATTAACGTCGGGCTCGGTACGGATGGCGCTGCAAGCAACAATCGGTTGGACTTGTTCGGGGAAATGCGTCTTGCCGCAATACTCGCAAAGGCCGTAAGCGGCAGTGCCGATGCTCTTCCCGCCCATCAAGCTCTGCAAATGGCTACTCTTAACGGCGCCCGAGCCTTGGGCTTGGACGGCAAAATCGGCTCGCTGACTCAGGGCAAATTGGCTGACATCACCGCAGTCGATTTTTCGAGCCTTGAGCTTTCACCCTGCTTCGACCCCGTATCGCATTTAATTTATACCGCAGCACGCGATCAGGTAAGCCACGTCTGGGTTAATGGAAGGTTGCTGCTCGATAACCGTCAGCTTACCACGCTTGACGAGGAAGACATTGCGGCTAAAACGCGTTACTGGCAGGAAAAAATCGGTGTAGCATAAAAGCATGAACGTCGATCCGCTGGAACTTGAGAAATTCAGTAAGCTCGCGCACCGCTGGTGGGACCCGGATGCCGAGTTCAAGCCACTGCACGACATGAACCCACTGCGCCTCGATTACGTCGACAAGCTCGCCGGCCTCAACGGTAAAGTAGTGCTGGATGTCGGGTGTGGCGGCGGCATTCTCGCGGAGAGCATGGCCGCGCGCGGAGCACACGTGACTGGAATAGACTTGGGAGAGGGCGCGCTCAAGGTCGCGCGGCTGCATCTGCTTGAATCGGGTAACGACGTGGATTATCGTAACGTCGCCGTAGAAGACCTGGCGCGCGAGCAGCCGCGTTATTACGAGATCATCACCTGTATGGAATTTCTCGAGCACGTACCGGATCCCGCGAGCACGGTGCGAGCCTGCTCCGAACTCGTTAAACCGGGCGGTCATATATTTTTTTCAACCATCAATCGCAATCTGAAATCGTATCTGGTCGCGGTCATCGGCGCTGAGTATGTACTGAGACTCCTGCCGCGCGGAACCCACGATTATGCCCGGTTCATTAAGCCATCGGAGCTGGCGCGCTTCTGCCGCGATGCCAGATTGAACGTAGAACACATTACCGGCCTGACCTACAACCCATTCAGCAAAATTTACGCCATTGGAATTGACACCGATGCAAATTACATTTTGCATGCAACGGCGGATTAATACTGGGCGTTCGGGGTTTTGGTCGCGTATCATTTTTCACCATGATTAAAGCGGTACTGTTCGATCTCGACGGCACTCTCGCCGACACTGCGCCCGATCTGGGATATGCACTGAACCGCCAGCGTGAAAAACATGGCCTGACCGCTCTGCCCTTGGCGAGCATACGTCCGTACGTCTCCCAGGGTGGCCGCGGCCTGATGAAGATCGGTTTCAATCTCGCGCCGGGAGATGCGGCTTATGACGCCCGGCGTGCTGAATTTCTGAATTTCTATGAAGAGCGACTTTGCCACGATACCCGGCTGTTCGCCGATATTCCCGTAGTGCTGGCGGAACTTGAAGCGAGACGAATGCCCTGGGGTGTGGTTACCAACAAGATGAAGCGCTTCACCGTGCCACTGATGCAAAAACTCAAGCTCGACCGCCGTGCCTCCTGCATCGTCAGCGGCGATACCGGCATTAACTCGAAGCCGCATCCGGAACCGCTGCTGTTGGCGAGCGGCAAAATCGGCATACCGCCACCGGCTTGCGTTTATGTCGGCGACGACGAACGCGACGTTCTGGCCGCGCGCGCCGCAGGGATGCAGTCAATGGTCGCGCGCTATGGCTATCTCGGAAACGGCGCCCGTCCCGAAACTTGGGGCGCCGACGCGCATATCTTTAACCCTCTCGAAATCTTGCAATTTCTTTGATAGCACCCATTTATGAGATAATGATCATTGCTGTTTTTCGGTTTTAGAAATGGGGGCGACTTGGTTTCGACGTAGGTCGCAACGCAGCGCAGGGCATACCGAGGACCAGTTCCCTCGCAAATCCACTGGAAAGCAATTAAACGCGAACGACATGCGTTACGCTCTAGCCGCTTAATCCCGGCTGGACTCTGCACCGGAACGCTCATGGGCCGGGTCGGGCAACCGACAACAGAGTCATTTACATGAGATCGTGCTGCTCAGGGTTACTTTGAGCAAGCACTAAATCATAGGTAACTCGCCGTGGCGCAGCCCGTCGGCTGGCGGCGTTCCGGCTAAATCAAACAGCCTGACTACGTATGTAGAACTGCATGTAGAGGGCCTGCGGACGGGGGTTCGATTCCCCCCGCCTCCACCAACAATAAAATCCTTTCAGCCATTCCAATTGGATCGACATGTCCGCCGCGTTTCAAACTACCGTTACAATAAGTGGTGACGCTAAATCGCTCGATGCCTTTAAGCGCGAAATCGGCGCGCTGCTGGCTAAGGAAGATGATGTTCAGGGCCTGCAGGAGCAATATATTTCACCTGATGTGGTTTACCGTTTCGAAGTCAACCGGGGCATTCCCTTTCCGGCTTTCGTCACCACCTCGCAAATCTTTCCCGACCTGACGATCAAGCTGCAATGGATCAATCACCGCGACGCGGTAAGTGGCAGCGCGGTGATCCAGAACGGCAAAGTCACCGAGCAGCAGGTCCGGCCGCTTGAGGACTCTGAGCGCGCCGGAAGCCAAATGCAACTGGACATTGAAGTTGAGGAAAATGGCTATCTCAGGCATGCCATTGCGTTAATGAAAATTCGCGTCGGCGAATACGCAGGGTATGTTGTCACCGGCGAACATCATGCTTTTTTCAGAATCAGCAAGAACAACGATCAAATCGAGCTTTTCTCGAGCGACGGCCTGGAAGCCGAGTGGACAGAACGTTGGAACTTTGAATCGGAGAGCGTAGCGAATGATTACCGGGAACTCGCGCCCGGTGAAAAGATCGACGAACCGCTGTATCAGCGGCTGCAAGCTTTGGCCAGCGATTTCCTTGATGACTGGGTGTGGTTTTCCGAAAGTCCGATTGAAGACATAATCATTGAACAGCAGAAATATGGACGCATGGGACTCGTTGCACACCGAGCCAACATCAAAGCGGAGAAAATCAGAAAAATGGAAAAATCGGAAATCGGGCGTAAAAGCTATTATCGGTTGAGCACGCTGAGCAGTGACTGCGCCTGGATCAAAACGGCAATTGCGGCATGTTGGGAATTACCTAACCAAGCTTAGCGAGGGCGAAAAATGCGAGAAAACAGTTTTCTGAGCCTCGGCCCTCACGGCTTTCATCGCATTGCTTATACCGAATCGGGCAGTCCCGATAATCCGCATGCTGTGGTTTGCGTGCACGGCCTCACTCGCAACTCGCGCGACTTCGACTTTCTCGCCATGGCGCTGGCGAACGATTGCCACGTGGTGTGCCCCGACGTCGCGGGCCGCGGAAAAAGCGATTGGCTGGCCCACAGCGAGGATTACAGTTACCCGGTTTATCTTTCCGACATGGCGGCACTGATTGCGCGCATTGGTCCAGGCACCCGGGTGTCGCGCTTCATTGCCAGGCTGTTGCGCCGTCCATCCGTACGTTACGTCGACTGGGTGGGAACGTCGATGGGCGGTCTGATCGGCATGATGCTGGCGGCGCAACCGAAATCGCCGATACGGCGCCTGGTAATGAACGATGTTGGCTGGCTCGTTCCCGCCAACGCCCTGAACATCCTGAGTGATTATGTCGGCAAGGATCCGCGCTACGCCAGCATTGAGCAATTCGAAGCCGACTTTCGCAAAGTGTACTCCACATTCGGGCCGCTCACCGAAGCGCAGTGGCGCCATCTCATCACCCACACCGTGAGGAGGTTTGATGACGGCAGCTATGGCTTCAAATACGACCCGAAAATCGGTGAGCCGTTCAAAAGAAAATTTTTCCAAGACCTGGACTTATGGAACATCTGGTCAAATGTACGCTGCCCGGTGTTGATTCTGCGCGGAGCACAGTCCGATTTCCTGCTCAAAGAAACTGCGGCGAAAATGTGCGAACGCAAAGCGCACACCGAATTGGTCGAATTTTCCGGTATTGGTCATGCGCCAATGTTGATGTCCGAGGACCAGATCAAAATCGTGCGCGATTTTCTGCTTGCCCCGGATTCGAGCATCCCCGTTTCCACGGGGTGAGCTGCGCGCACGCCGGCGTGTTTAGCGTTACGATTTTCATCCAATTTTACTGTCATCCAGGAGCGCGTTATCAGCGTTTATCTCGGAATTAAATTCGCCCGCTCTGATCGCCGACCGGCTTCAATCCAACGCAGCATCGCGAGCGGCAGTGCACGCACAGCACGCAAATGGGACAAGGTGCGCGGCTTGAAGAACGCTCTTGGTTATCTGCTGATAGGCTAGGCGTTAGGCTTTTCTATGCCGCCGAAGCAAATGTATTTCAGCTGCACAAACTCTTCAATTCCGTATTTGGAACCTTCGCGGCCGATCCCGGATTGCTTCACTCCTCCGAATGGCGCGACCTCATTGGAAATGAGGCCGGTATTGACGCCCACCATTCCACATTCGAGCGCTTCGGCAACACGGAAAATTCGTCCAATGTCACGGCTGTAGAAATATCCCGCGAGTCCGTATTCGGTGTCGTTGGCGATGCATACCGCGTCCCGCTCCGTTTTGAAGCGGAATAGCGGCGCCACCGGGCCAAACGTTTCTTCGTGCGCGAGCCGCATGCCGGTAGTGACGTCTGTGAGCACGGTGGGCTCAAAAAAAGTTCTTCCCAGGGCGTGGCGCTTGCCGCCCAACAGTAGTTTCGCGCCTTTGGCCGTGGCATCGGCGATATGGCCCTCCACTTTCTGCAACGCCTGCGCATCGATCAGCGGACCCTGAACCACGCCCGCTTCCATACCGTTTCCGACTTTGAAGCCTTTGACTCTCGCTACCAGTTTTGCGGCAAAAGCGTCATAGACGCCATCCTGAACCAGGATGCGGTTGGCGCACACGCAAGTCTGTCCGGTGTTGCGATATTTGGACGCCAGCGCCCCTTCGACTGCGGCATCCAGATCCGCGTCATCAAACACAATGAACGGCGCATTGCCGCCCAGCTCCAGCGAGATTTTCTTCACCGTGCCGGCGCACTGGCTCATCAACAGCTTCCCGACCTCGGTGGAACCGGTAAAGGTGACCTTGCGCACCAGCGGATTGGCAGTCATTTCGCCACCTATCGTCGGCGCGTCACCGGTCACCACGTTCAGCACCCCCTTCGATATTCCGGCCTCCTCGGCGAGCACGGCGAGCGCCAAGGCCGAGTAAGGCGTTTGTTCCGCGGGTTTTAGCACCATGACACAGCCGGCTGCGAGTGCCGCCCCGGCTTTACGGGTAATCATTGCCGCGGGAAAATTCCACGGGGTAATCGCGGCACAGACGCCGATCGGTTCCTTGATTACGATCAGGCGCTTGTCGGGGTGATTCTGAGGAATGGTGTCGCCGTATATGCGTTTGCCCTCTTCAGCAAACCATTCGATAAAGGACGCGGCGTACGCAATTTCTCCTTTGGACTCCGCCAGCGGCTTGCCTTGTTCGGCCGTCATCAGCAATGCAAGGTCCTGCTGGTTGGCCATGATGAGATCAAACCAGCGGCGCAGCACGACCGCCCGCTCCTTGGCGGTCTTCGCGCGCCAGGAAGGCCACGCGGTGTGCGCGGCTTGTATTGCGCGTCGCGTTTCCTGGGCGCCCATATCAGGCACCGTGCCAAGTTGCGTGCCATTCGCCGGGTTGGCGACGGCAAATATCGCATTGCTGTCGGCATCGACCCATTCACCGTTGACGCAACACTGCTGCCGGAACAATGCAGTGTTATTTAGCTTGAGCGAAACAATGCTATCTGGTGCATTCATGCGCTGTTGGAGAGGTCATAAGTATTGCGATAATGATTGCCGGAACCGTTTCAAAACGATCGGCGCACATATTATTGTATACGTGTTTCCTGGTTTGTGGTCTCTGAACCTTTGTATTCTGCGCAATCCGGCCGCAGAACAAGCTCGCTTGAAGAGGCACAACTGCCGCCGCCGGCGATTTTACCAAATGCATGGCAAGCCGCAACGTGCAACATTGAAGACCGCGAGCGTTGGGGAACGGCGCTGGCGCGAGAATCGAATTGCCTCTTTTCAAAGGTTCAGGTAGATTGCCCGGTATTTACCGAATGATCCCAGTTTAATCCCTACAAAGTTGCCGGCGGAAACGTCTCAGCAATTGACTGAATGACCCAGGCCAAACGCTAAGCGGATCGGTGTATGCGGCAGCCGCAAATGACCATGAATCAGACTGCTATATGATCAAGTCCGACCTGCTGCATAACATTTTGCTGGGCCTCGCCGCGCTAGTATTGGCAGGAGTATTGCTGTTTCTCTACAGCAAGACCCAGGCAGTCGACCTGCGCGAGCGGAACGAGATTTTGGATGACCTGCGCGTTTTGAAGGAAATTGACGGGCGCTGGGACGTAGACGTGCTGCGGGCGCGTCTCGAGTTCGGCTCGAATGAGCTGCCTGTGAGCAACCGTAGGTCCGTCGCCTTCAAAACACTTCAGAACCTAGATAGCGCGTTGCAAACGACGCGAAGCGCGGCATTAAGCGCCGGGCTTCCGGAACTCAGAAAGGCGATCTTGCAAAAAGCGGAGCTGGTTGAGAAATTCAAGCAAGAAAACCGCAGTGCTAATGATTCCTTGCAAGCGGTGCTCAAAGACTGCGCGGAACTGAGTACGCTGGCGTCCGAACTGCGACCGCGCTCCCCGGACCTGGAGCAAGCACTGAGCCGACTGGCTGCTGCGGCACCGCTATACTACTGGCTGGCGCAGGACCCGCAGCGCGCGAGCCTCGAAGCCGGCGCAGCGCAACTCCAGGAATTTCCCGACCCACTGCGCAATAAAGCAAGCGAACTCGCAGCAGCGGTGCAAGCACTGCTCAAGCATGAGGCGGCCGCGCAAGCGTTGTTCACCAAGCTTGAGTACCTGACCTCCGGCCCGCGCCTGGACACTCTGACGTCTTCCTTCAGCCGCGAGCTCGAGGTAACGCTGCAGGACAAGGAGCGCTATCGCGTTTACCTGATCGCCTACGCCAGCGCTCTCTTGATCCTGCTGGCTTATCTCGGCGCCAAGCTTAAGGCCGCGAACGTGAGCCTCGAACTCCGCGTTCAAGAGCGCACGCGCGAATTGTCCGAAGCGCTCAAACATCTCAAAGAATCTGAAGCGCAGCTTATCCAGTCAGAGAAAATGTCGTCCCTCGGCCAAATGGTGGCGGGCGTTGCGCACGAAATCAATACGCCGCTCGCTTATGTCAAGAACAGCCTTGGCACGGTTGCCGATACGCTGCCCAACCTCGGCACCGTGATTGAGCACTCCGAGAGGCTACTCGCGCTGTTGCAGGCCGGCGGCAACGCCAACGCCGAGGAACTGAACCGTCAGTTCGCGCTGGTGTCGGCGCAGATCGCACGACTCAAGCAGCACCGTGTGATAGAAGAGCTGAACAAACTGGTCAAGGACGGACTCTACGGCACGGGCCAGGTAGCGGAGATCGTCGGCAACCTGAAGGACTTCAGTCGTCTTGATCGCAGTAAAGTGACGAGCTTCAACCTGAATGAAGGCCTCGACAGCACCCTGCTACTCGCTAAGCACATGTTGAAATCAGTCACGGTCAAAAAATACTTTGACAATATTCCTGAAATTTCCTGTGCGCCGTCGCAAATCAACCAGGTGTTCCTCAATCTGATTACCAACGCGACCCAGGCGATGGATGCCGGCAACGGCATACTCACTCTCACCACGACTCGCGACGGCGACGGCGTAGAAGTCGATATCGCGGACAACGGCAAAGGTATCCCGCCCGAAGTACTGCCGAAGATATTCGATCCATTCTTCACCACCAAGGAAATCGGCAAGGGTACCGGGCTCGGGCTTTCCATATCCTACAAGATTGTCCAACAGCACGGCGGTCGCATAAGCGTCAAATCGAAGGTCGGCGCCGGCACTACGTTTACCGTGTGGCTGCCGGTGAAACCGCCGGCCGAAGCAAAAACTGCTGCATAACACCACGCCACGGCAATGACGCATCCAGTCAAAATCGGCAAATACGAAATACAGGGCGTACTCGGCAAGGGCGGCATGGGCGTCGTTTACAAGGGATGGGATCCCGCGATCTCGCGCAGCGTCGCGATAAAAGCGATCGCCAAGGCTTCGCTTGACCCCGGCGAGCTTAAACAGGTGAGGAATCGCTTCCAGCACGAGGCGCAGGCCGTCGGCCGTCTGGTGCATCCGCGCATCGTGCAGATCTACGACTATGGCGAGGACGAAGAAACCGAATACATCGTGATGGAGCTGGTCAACGGCAAGACCCTGGCGCGGCACTTGGCGCAGGAAACTGTGTACGAAATGCACGAAGTCGGCGAGATAATCCGCCAGTTGCTCGACGGCATCGGCTATGCGCACGGCGAAGGCGTCATACATCGCGACATCAAACCGTCGAACATCATGATCAACAACGACGGCCGAATCAAAATCAGCGACTTCGGCATTGCGCACATTGAGTCTTCTGATCTGACACAGTCCGGAGACGTGTTCGGCACGCTGCATTACATGGCCCCCGAGCAGTTCCTCGGTGCCGATGTCAATGAGCTGGCCGACCTGTACGCGATTGGCGTGATCGCGTATGAGCTGCTGACCGGCAGCAAACCCTTTTACGGGACCGCCGCCACTATAATGCAGCAGGTGTTGAACGAGACGCCGGCCAATCCGTCGCTCCTGAATCCCAAGCTGTCGCCGCTAATGGACCGCGTGCTGCAACAAGCGCTTGCCAAGAATCGCCGGGATCGCTTTCAGAGCGCGCGCGAATTTTCCGAGGCGTTTCGCGAAGCGCTCGGTGCGTCCCTCAATTCGAGCGGTGCTGCGGCCGGCCCGGCCGCCGCGGCGCTTGATAGCAAGGCGCTGCTCAACGCGGCGAAGCTCCTCAATACCGCCGGGGCGAAGCCGGTTGCCGAGAACGTGGACATACTGCTGGAGATGGCCGGCGAAAGCGCAATCAGCCTCGATACCGGCGTGAAAAGAGCATGCCTGCTGGTAATCGACGACGAAGAAAGAATACTGACTGCGCTCAAATCGCTTTTCCGGACGCGCTATCATGTGTTCGCCACCACCGACGGCAACAAGGCGCTTGATTTTCTCGGCAAACACCAGATGCACGTTATCGTCAGCGATCAACGCATGCCGGTGATGCAGGGCGTGGAACTGCTGCGCCGGTCGCGCGAGATTTCGCCGCGCAGCGTACGCATCCTGTTGACCGGTTATTCCGACCTGGCCGCGATCGTAGGCTCGATCAATGACGGCGAGGTCTACCGCTTCATCAGCAAACCGTGGGACAACAGTGAGTTGCAGCGAATCATCGCAGAGGCGGCGACCATTGCGCTGGAGCTCGCCGATACCAAGACCGAGCCGGTGGCACTTCCGAAAAAAATGGATGCAGGAATACTGGTAATCGATAAGGACGAAGAAATCTTCCGCGTTACGCGCGAGCTAATCGGCGGGTTGTGCCAGGTAATCCACGCAGCGAATCTCGAATCCGCGTTCGCAGCATTACGGTCACAGGAAATCGCGGTCGTGATTGCCGATATTGACTCCGGCCACGAGCAACTAACCGCAATGTTGAAGCTCCTGAAACAGGAGCATCCGCAAATCCTGTCCGTCGTCGTCACCACCGCGTCGGATTCGGAACTCGTGATCGAGCTCATTAATCAGGCACAGATCTTCCGTTTCCTCAACAAGCCGGTGAACGTCCGACTGCTGAAAAGCCACGTGCATGCGGCGCTGCAGCGCTATCTCACCTACCGGCAAACGCCCAAGCTCGTCGCTGAGCGTCGGCCGCAGCTGGGCCAAGAAGAAGGGGCATCCTCGCTTGACAGCGGCATCCTCGACAGCATCAAGTCGCAGCACGGGCGGTAGGAAACATGAGAATCGGGAAATCGTAACTCTGGACTACGGGCGCGCGTTCGGCATGGTGCTCGGCAATCGCCCGGAACGATCGCCTTGAGAAACGTGATGCTAATTCGATTGAGCGAAGCAAAATCCCGCGGCACGTGCGCGATCGAGTTTAGGGAATCTCATATTTGTCCCCGCCTCAGGAGCGCCGCGCCAGCGGCAGATTCATTAATAGGTTCTGCGGTTTCATATGCAACCGGTTGTCGGCGGTCATCGCCATGCCGAGAAATACAGGTCGCCCGGCGATTTCTGTGCGCATATCTTGAGCATCGAGAAAATCCAATCGGAACAGGCACAACAGCCGGCGCTGGCGTTCCTCCGATACCTCCTTGCCGAGGTACACGTCATTTAGGATGGCGCTCGCCTCGGCATCCAGGCCGACATGCCAGAACCATTCCTCGCTCTCGATTTTAGGCACCGCGTTCACCTTTACCGGCACTTTATGAAAATGCTCAATCCATGCTTCGAGGACGCGGCACAACGCAGCGCAGCCGGGATGAGACGAATTTAACACAAGCACCGTATCGTGATATTCGTCGCGCCCCCAGTAAAATGCGGCGTTTTCGTCGTCCAGCACGGTCAGGCCAAGGTCTTTCAATGGGGCCTGCGCCTCGATGAGAAAGCGCCCGATGTTGCCAAGACCGCCGTTTTGCGCATGTGTATTTAGGGTTGCTGCATCTGCCGCCAGGACTGCGCCGTTATTGAAACTGATTTTCTGCTCCCGGAACAGCATTTCCGCCGCGCGCGCCCGCAATGGTTCAGGGTGCCACTCGAGAATGTGGCGCAAAATCACCTGAACCAAATGATCTATGAAAAGCGGCGGTACTGTCGCGTCGGCGTCCTGAAAGATTGCGGCATAACACGCCTCTAGCGACGGTGCTGCTAGCAATCGCTCCCTGAAACGAAGCATGATGCGGTAATTTTCCCGGGAATCTTCGTCGGCAATCGCGGCGACGCGCGCATCAGGCACTTGAGCCCGCGGATCGGCCAACAGGTCTTGATGCAGGGTGCGCTCGCTGGCACAAGAGCCCGGAATAGGGTGCAATTCGGGCCGCATAAAGTAACTGCGCAGGAAATCGTCGGTGAGAACCAGCCGCCCATGTGTTTCCCGCTTGAGTTGATGAAATCCGCAATTGGTCCAGAAATCGACCATCTTGACGAGCTGCACTCAAGCGCTGTGTTTTGCTTTGCCAGGCGGTAAAAACAATGCGGGTACCGATTTCTTCGGATGAGGTTGCCTCTGCGCAAGCGTTTGCTGCACAACACGCGGCTTGCCCGCCGGCGCAATATGTACAACGTTGCTGTGCTCACGTTTAAAAGCGTGCGGCTTCTCCATGCCCGGTCGGCCTCTGTCGTGATGATCTGCTCTCTGATTCGGCCCAAAACCGGGCACGGCTTTGACGGGCAGTGTGAACTTGAGGAAGCGTTCGACGTCCTTGAGCTGATCCGTTTCCTCTGGCGACACCAGCGATATCGCGCTGCCGGAACTGCCGGCGCGGCCCGCCCGGCCGATGCGGTGTACATAGTCTCCGGCGACATGCGGCAGCTCGTAATTCACCACGTGAGGCAATTCCTCAATATCCAGTCCGCGCGCCGCAATATCCGTTGCAACCAGTACTCTCACTTTGCCGCTTTTAAAATCCGCCAATGCCTGGATGCGCGCCGGCTGGCTCTTGTTGCTGTGGATCGCGGTGGAATGGATGCCATCGCGCACCAGCTGCTGCGCAAGCCGATTAGCGCTATGCTTGGTGCGGGTAAAAACCAGTACCTGCTGCAGATTTTGCGATTTGATAATGTGCGAAAGCAGTTCGCGCTTGCGCTTTTGATCAACTAAATGCACCACATGTTGCACCATCTCCGCCGCGGCGTTGCTTCGTCCAATTTCAATTCGCGCCGGTTTTTTCATAAGACTGTCCGCAAGTTTCTTGATGTCTTCGGAGAAAGTGGCCGAGAAAAGCAGGTTCTGCCTGTTTGTCGGTAGCAGTGCAAGAATTCTTCTGATGTCCGGCAAGAAACCCATATCCAGCATGCGATCCGCTTCATCCAGCACCAGGATTTCCACTCTGGACAGATTAACAGTCCTCTGCTGCACGTGGTCCAGCAGCCGCCCGGGGGTAGCCACCAGTATATCTACGCCTGACTGCAATTCCTTAATTTGCGGATTGATGTTGACACCGCCAAAGACTACTGCAGGTTTCAGCATGAGATATCTGCCGTAAGTGCGAACGCTTTCCGCCACCTGCATCGCCAGCTCGCGTGTCGGCGCCAAAATCAACGCGCGTATTGGGTGCCGCGCCGGAGACGTACTGGTATTGGAATGAATTTTTAAGCGCTGCAGGATGGGCCAGGTAAAGCCCGCGGTCTTGCCGGTGCCGGTCTGAGCTCTGGCCATCACGTCCAGCCCGGTAAGTATCGGCGGAATAGCCTGCTCCTGCACAGGCGTGGGTTCGCTATAACCCTGGTCGCTAATTGCGCGCAGAATTTCGGCCGAGAGGCCGAGTTTGCTAAAAGGCATAGTTCATTCTCCTAAATCGGCCTAACCGAGCAAAGCCCGGGACCGGTCTAGGCAAACGACTATATATTTCGATTCGTATGGGGTGAGGCTCCGCGGCCCAGACCGGACAGGGTGGCCGCACGTGCCGCCTATCATACATGATCATCGACAATTGCAAAACATGCATTATTTCGCAGCCAGCAGCTTCAGATCTTCAATGACCTGTTTGGAATTGCGTGAAGTATCGGCGCTGAGATAAACCTTGGCGATTTTTCCCTGAGGACTTATTAAGAAAGTATTACGCTTGGCAAACTTGATGATGCCCAGATTTAAAATTGAGCCATAGCGTTTCGCGGTGTCTCCATTTTTGTCCGCCAGCAAGGGAAAGGGCAGATGGTATTTCCTCGCGAACGCAGCGTGGCTCGCGCTATCGTCCACACTCACGCCTACCACCTGCGCACCCATTGCCGTCAGCTGCTGCAAGTCGTCGCGGAAGGTGCATGCTTGCTGAGTGCACCCCGGCGTATCGTCCTTGGGATAGAAATACAGTACCAACCATTTGCCGCTGAAATCGCGCAGGCTGTGCACGGTGCCGTTCTGATCAGGCAGGCTGAAATCCGGGGCCGGTTCGCCAGCCTTCGGAGTGCCGGCGGCCCGCACGAAATTGCTCCAAAAAACCATGCCGAGCGCCAACACCAGCCCTAAAATCACGAATTTCATGGCACGGATTGATTCAAAATGAAATGTGGCCACACCCAGGCGCGCAATAGCAGCACACACAGCGCCGCCATACCGCTCGCGAAAAAGAATGCCATTGTCGCGCTTTGATAGTGCCAAATTGCGCCGAACACTGCGCCCGCAGGAATAGCGGTCAATCCCAGTATCATATGGTACCAGCCAAATGCCGTGCCGCGCTCGCCGACACTGGAAAAATCGCCAACCAACGCGCGCTCGGCGCCTTCGCTCATTCCCATGAACAGACCGTATACAATAGTCACTGCCCACAAGCCCGAGTTCCCGGTAACGTTGCCGAGCAGCAGAAAACTGACGGCAAAGGCAGTCCAACTCATGAGCAAAAGTGTGCCGCGCCCCAGCTTATCGGCCAGCCTGCCGCCCCAAGTCGACGTCGCGGTTTTGGCGAGATTCAACGCCGCCCACAGTAACAGCAGCTCAACCACGCCGATATGCAGCTGAAATCCGAATAGGACGATGAACGTTTCCGAGGCGCGGGCAAATGTGAACAAGCCCAGTACCAGAAGATAGCGCCGCATCGGCGACGGCAGGCCACGCCAGGAAAGCGGCGCCAGTTCCGCTCGCGGCCGTATTCCAACTGCAGTGGTTTCTCGGACTCCCCACAGCAGGGTTAATACCGCAATAAATCCCGGTATGGCGGAAAGTAAAATCACTTGCGGCAGGGAGAGCGCGGAATACGCAAGTATTCCGGCAGCGGCAAGACTTCCTGTAACTGCCCCACCGTTGTCCAGCGCACGGTGAAATCCAAAAGCGTAGCCGCGCATCTCCGGAGGCGTGGCGTCCACCACCAGCGCGTCGCGAGGCGCACTGCGCACGCCCTTGCCCACCCGGTCCAGACTGCGCAAAACAAGAACCAGCGGCCAGTTGCCTGCCAAACCCAGCAGCGGTCGCGCGAGATTGGACAATATGTACCCAGACAATGTCAGTCCCTTGCGCCTGCTATGCAACTGGTCAGAATGGCGCCCGGACCATAGCTTTAAAAAACTAGCTACCGCATCCGCGACACCCTCGATTAAGCCGAGTGCGACGGGGCCCGAAGATAAAACGGTCGCAAGCAGGATTGGGATTAACGGAACGACAATATCCGACGCAAAGTCGTTAAAGAAGCTGACCAAGCCGAGAATGATTACGGTGCGCGGCAATCGTTGCGGCAATGTATTTGTTCAGCAAAATGACAAGGACTGCGTGCATTGTAAGCCAAATATTCGCCTGAAACGGATATCGACGTTTTTTTTCCTCTTCAGGCATAATCTATAGCCATGGGAACAGCCGATGCCGACAGCTCCAGGCCAATCCTGATCTATGACGGCGATTGCGGGTTTTGCACTTACTGGGCGCGCTATTGGCAAAAGCTCACTCAGGACCGGGTAAATTACCAACCCTACCAGCAAGCTGCTTCGCGCTTCCCGCAAATTTCGATCAAGGAATTTCAACGAGCCGTTCAATACATTGCACCCGACGGCAAGACCGCCAGTGCCGCCGAAGCCAGTTTTCTTACGCTGAGCCACGCCCGCGGCAAAGGAATTTGGCTCGCGCTATACCGCAATCTCCCAGGTTTTGCCGCAGTGTCCGAGTGGACTTATGCCTTTATCGCTTCGCACCGGCCCGCGTTTCACCGCTTGAGTCTGCTGCTGTGGGGACACGATTACGCGCCGCCGAGCTTCGGGCTGGTTTCCTGGCTTTTCCTGCGCGGCATTGCGCTTATCTACCTCGCCGCATTTGTTTCCTTCGGCGTGCAGGCGCTTGGACTGATCGGCAGCCACGGCATACTGCCGCTGCCTGAATTTATCGATGCCATCAAACAGGTTTTCGGCGTGCAGCGCTACTGGGCGTTCCCGATGGTATTCTGGCTGGCGTCAGGGGACTCAGCCATACAAGCCGCATGCTGGGCGGGCGCCGCGCTGTCTCTGCTGCTGCTGTTCAATATTCTGCCGCGCCTGTGCCTGCTGCTGCTTTATGCGCTTTATCTCTCGCTTTTCTATGCCGGCCAGGACTTCATGACGTTTCAATGGGACCTGCTGTTGCTTGAAGCCGGATTTGTCGGACTTATATTGAGCTTTTCTCAAAGAATTGGAATTTGGCTGCTGCGATGGCTGATATTCCGCTTCATGTTTCTGTCAGGCGCGGTCAAGCTCTTGAGCGGAGATCCCACTTGGAGGAATCTTACTGCCCTGTCCTACCATTTTCAAACGCAGCCACTGCCCACACCGCTTGCTTGGTATGTTGATCATTTGCCACTGGGCGTGCTTATGGCAGCTACAGCTGTCACCTTCCTCGTTGAGCTGGTATTGCCGCTTTTTATTTTCTGTCCCAGGCGGCTGCGCTTCGTCGCTGCCTTCGGTTTTTTTCTGCTTCAGATCTGCATATCACTTACCGGCAATTACAACTTTTTTAACCTTCTCACCATGACCTTGTGCCTGGCGCTGTTTGACGATGCCGCGCTTGGCACGGTAGTCCCGCAACGCCTGGCGCTGTGGCTGCAACAGCGCAAACCAATCCTCGAAACTGGAAAAATCGCTTTGTTCGTAACCGGTTCGCTTGCGCTTTTGATTGTGTTCGTGAGCAGCGGACAGCTTTATGCGACATTCAACGGCCGCGTCCCGGCACCTGTTATGTGGGTCGAATACGGCGTTGGGCCGTTCCGTATCGTCAACACATACGGTGTGTTCGCTGTAATGACCACCGAGCGGCAGGAAATCATTATTGAAGGCTCAGATGACGCCGTACGCTGGAAAGAATACGCGTTCAAGTACAAGCCGGGTGATGTAACGCGGCGCCCGCCGTGGAATATCCCGCACCAGCCCCGGCTTGATTGGCAGATGTGGTTCGCGGCGTTGGGGACGCCGGACAACAACCCTTGGTTCTCGCGTTTGTTGCGGCGTCTGCTGCAAAATTCCCGCGAAGTCATTGCGCTGCTTGATGGCAACCCGTTTCCGGACAAGCCTCCTCGATATGTGCGCGCGCTGCTTTATGACTACCGGTTTTCGAGCCCGGAAGAGAAAGACAGCAAGGGGATTTGGTGGGATCGTAAACTGTCAGGGCTTTATTATCCGGCGGTGGAATTAAGCACAAGCCGCGCGAGCGGCGGCGCTCCCCCGTCCAAGGTCATCGAAGAAATAATGCATCCACAATGAAGTCAACGTTCAATTGCGATCCCTCGCACGCGAGTTCCCGCAAGGCACATCGCGCACTGAAGCGCGCCCGGATTCGTGATTCGCGGCTGCGATATAGGCTAGAATGCGCGCGTCGCCCCGATAGCTCAGTGGATAGAGCAGCCCCCTCCTAAGGGGCAGGTCGCACGTTCGATTCGTGTTCGGGGCGCCAACTGTTCACAAGCAGCACGTCTACGAAGATTTGCAGTCAACTCCGGGCGCGGTTATGCCACTGAAAAATACCTGGGCACTGGAATTCATGAACGGCAGTACTGGCCTAACCGCAACCTGACGCGGACTTGCGGCAAGCGCGATATTTGCGAGGTTGAGTCGCAAGGTTACACGTGCATTACACTTACCGGTTCCGCGTGCTCAAGCACGTGCTGGATCCGGGACGCCACCTGATCCACCGTGATCCGGTCCAGGCAATCCCAATAAGGGCAATCTTCGTAGATGCATTTTTCGCAGGTCGGCACATCAGGCCTGAGCACGATGCCCTGCCCCAACGGTTGCCAGCGAATTGGGAGTTGATTGCGGCGGGGGTCAAACATGCTTACGATGGGACAACCGAGCCCCGCTGCGAGATGAATAGGGCCGCTTGACCCGGCTATCAGTACGTCGCTGCCAGCGATCACGGCCATAAGCTCTCTCAAGCTCATCTGGCCCATGAGGTTCAAGACTCCGTACAATGAATCCTGACCGGATGGTCTCTCGGAACCAAAACGTTGACCCTCATCACTGCTTCCTGTGAGAATTACGCCGAATCCTTTCCCGGCTAATTTTTGTACGAGATCCCAGTAATGTTCGATGCGCCAGCGACGAGTTGAAATTCCGCCCGGGTGGACGATAACCCGCGGCCTGGGCAATCCATCGAGCCTCTTTTGAGCCCATTGCCGCTCGCCACTCGTCAGCACCAGCACCGGCCGCGTGTTTGGGCCGGGGCTGAGGCCGAGTCCTTTCAGGAGGCTGACATTATATTCGCTTTCATGCTTTGAAAAATCATGCCGGTGTTCATAAACCCTCCGGTTTGCAAAAATGCTGTACCAGCGATAGCCGGTGGCGACTCGGGTTGGCACGCGCGCGGCCCACGCGGCAATCATCAACTTGGGAAACGGCTTGAGAAAAACGGCAACGTCGAACCCTTTGCGGAACAGTGCAACCAGTTCTCCGAAACGTTCGTTGCCATTTACGGTCAGTACATCATCGATATCCGGGTGATGTTGCAAAACCGGGGCCGCGTACGTGCTGGAGAGAAAAGTAATACGTGCGCCTGGCATCAGGTTGCGAAGAGCCGACGCTACGGGTAAACACAGCACTTGATCGCCGATGCCGTCCGGCCTGACTAGCAAAATCTTCATCCTGGCACCGTCGTACAATCAGAATAAGTCGCAGGCTGATCCGATTTTTCTGGCAATGACGCCCGATGCTTTCCGCGACTTGGACTCGGCCCAGGGGCCGCGACCGAGGAATCCGGAATATGCCGTTCTAAATGGGTATGCGTCTCAAACATCATTTAGCATCGAAGCTGCGCGCTTCACGCTTGCGATCCATGCACATTAAGTATGTCCGTTAGCGCCGTTTTCGGCAACCGGGCACAGTTTTGTTTCATTTTCTTCATCGCCACGAGTCAGGCGCATTTGATCCAATTAGCAGCGGGCTTTCTGCGCCAACGGTAACGGCCGGCATTATTCATCTCTATCTCCACTGCAGTAATGCAGGTGGCGATTGTGCGGCTTTTCTGTGGCATACTGAATGCCGCGACGAAAATTTGGCGATTCGAAAATTGTTTGATTGTAGATGCCTGTTAATCCTCTTTCCGGCATGCGGCGTCTCCACGCCATAGCACAAAATAAATCAAAACGATTACACGCCGGAACCCATTTTCACCAACCTGTGGCGCTTGCTTACATGAACCAACATAAGAAACTGTTTTTGACAGTGTTGCTTCTGACTATCGCGACACGACTACTTACGCTTGGCGCGTACCCGCTGTTCGAAACCACCGAATCACGCTATGCAGAGATAGCCAGAAAAATGGTTGAAACCGGCAATTGGGTAACTCCACAGATAAGTTACGGGGTGCCATTCTGGGGTAAGCCTCCCTTGTCTTTCTGGCTGACAGCGGGTTCACTAGAGCTTTTTGGCGTCAACGATATTGCGGCGCGATTGCCGTCGTTCGTACTTGCAATTTTAGTCGGTTGGTTGATCTATCACCTGGCTTTGAAACAACGCGGCTCGAGCGTCGCGCTGATAAGCTTAGTGGTACTAAGCACTGGGGCATTATTTTTCTTTGTGGCCGGCCAAGTAATGACGGATCAGGCCTTGACCCTTGGCACCACCCTGTCGATGGTCGCCTTCTGGCGCGCTCTAGCCGAAACTGGGCCGCACGGGCGCTTGTGGGGCTATGCTTTTTTTATCGGCTTGGCGATCGGCATTCTAGCTAAAGGCCCGGTAGCCGTCGTTTTGACTCTAATTCCAGTCGGCATCTGGATAGCATGGCATAAAAAGTGGCGCATGCTATTTGCGCGACTACCCTGGGCGCTAGGGACTATTCTAATGTTCATCATTGCCGTTCCCTGGTATCTCTTGGCTGAAATACGCACGCCCGGCTTTCTCCATTATTTTATCGTGGGCGAGCACTGGGATCGGTATTTGCACAGCGGTTGGCGGGGTGACCTATACGGTGCTGCGCATATGCATGCGCGCGGCATGATCTGGTCATATTGGATCGTAGCGGCATTTCCCTGGTCACTTGTATTTATCGTTCGGTTGGTTAGGTTGGCGACGGCCTGTAAGCCATCGCTTCCGGCAATAGTCCAGGACGAGTGGCTTACTTATCTGATTCTCTGGACCGCAGGGCCATTAATTTTATTTACGTTCAGTGCGAATATTTTGTTGACCTACGTGTTACCGGGCCTACCCGCGTTTGCACTACTTTTGGCGGAAGTTTTGCAGCCGCGGTTACCAGTAGAAACTGGCCCTAAATCCGATTTTGGCAATCTCGGGTTGGCGTTTCTGGCTCTTCCCGTGCCAGTGATTGCGCTGTCACTGGTGATCTTTATTGTCCCGGATGTGGCCCCTTACAAATCTCAAAAAGACGTGGTGGCGCGATATAAGATGCTGCGCTCCGATTCATCGAGCCCGCTTATTTATTTATTCGACAAACCCTATTCCGCGGAATTCTATTCAAACGGGGAAGCTAAACAAATTTCCGACGTTGATAAGGCGGCAAAATATGTTTTGGGCACCAAAGAAAGTTTTGTCGTTGCAAGAGATGAAGATCTCGATCGCATGCCGCGCTCGCTGCTGAGGCGATTACAACCGGTCGCTAGATTCGGCGACTGCGAATTATTGCGCACGCGCCCGGGATAGACACATCTTTATTCGGATCTGAACCGGTCAAATGCAGGCGGTTAAGGAGCCTTCAACGAGGACTTTACGGTGCGACCCGGACTCCCGTTGTCTGCATCGCGCCAAAGACACTCACCGGCACATTTAGCCGGTGCGCGTCTCCGGCGTTATGGATCCATCTATCACGCAGGCCCGGCTGTTCCATTTTTACGCTGCGGGTGCTGGCTCTCTTAATCAGCTCCGGCCAGATTTTATCCGGTTCCATTTCAAATACCACACTTGCTTCGGCGGGAACCACATACCAATCGCCGCGCTCAATTTCGTTTTGCAATTGCCCCTCTCCCCAGCCGGAGTGCCCGGCGTAAATCTTTAATTGCTTTTGCGTTTGGGGACTCGACAGTAATTTCTGGAGTAGGTCAATGCTCAAGCCCAGGTAAACGTCGCCCATCATATGCAGGCTCCACCGTGGCGGTTCGCTGGAACGAAACACGAAAACCAGTGACCGAGGGTAAACGGGTCCGCCAATATAGACAATATTGTTCTTTTCTTTCAATACCGGATAATCCGGGAACAGCTTGCTTAGCGGGAAATCTGTCGGCCGGTTGATGATTACTCCTATCGCACCCCCGGGAATCCGGCGCACCAGAACCACGGTCTCGCGGAAATTCGGGTCCACTATGTCCTTTTTCGCCACCAGAAATAGGCCAACCGCATCCTCGCCGGCTTGGGACCAAGCCGGCAACGCCCATCCGCATAGAAACAGGGCCTGCAAAAAAACGCAAATAAACCGGAACTTCATTCTCGTAATTCGACGCAAATAGAGCATACTGCCAAATCCGCGGACAATTGTGCAACAGCTGCATCGTTTCCGGCACAAGCGCCCGCCCTGCCCGGCCGTATAACCTCTTGATTAGCTGAGAATGGATTGCTGGCACCGTTCTTGCTGGTATTTTTTTGCAAGCGTGAAGTTTCGCGCTTGCTCATTCTCCTTTATAAAACTTCGGGCGTGTCCCCCACGCCCGTTTTTTTTGACGATGTTAGCAGTAGTAAGCTTTGCAATATTATTTTCCTCACGGCGCCAACGTCGCTTTTCCGTGAAACGCCCAGCCCTGGGTTAATCTTTTTTCTTTTGCGATTCGTCTTCCGACCTGGCTTGAGCGCTCATGAAATCGGAAAGCTGCTTGAAATAATCAAATCCTGCCTGAAACGGGAACGGCTGCACCATGGAAGTCGGCTGGCGCAAGGAACGCGTGAACCAATCCACGAGAGCCGCCCCACCCTGCTGCGCAACGCCGAACTGGGCAAACGCCTGCAACAAGTTGGCGTAGGTTGCGCCGATTCGGCTCATTTCTCGTGCCATTCCTACAAATAAATCCACTTCCCCGCCTTCAATCACATGATTTATTTTTTGCATCAGTTCGCGTCTTTGTTCCCACGGCTCGCTGCCGTTGGCAAGAAAAGTGCGAAGTTCCTTGAGCAGAGCCTCAACTTCCGGGCTTTGATCGGGCATTTTCTTTCCTCACAATCATGCAAGATTCAAGAATAGCCTGAACGGAAACGTATTGCCAGTCGCTGGTTGCCGCAGATATCACGACAAGCGTCCGACGGCGAGCACATCTCCGCCGCTTTTTTCAGGTTTTAATCCATGGCCGTCCGGTTGACATCCCGGAGCGTTGAGTGCTAAAAAAGCACCACTCCTCCGGAACGCTCATGGAACGACGGGAATTCATCAAGATTTGTGCCGTCACCGCAGCACTGGCTGCCAGCGACACTTTAGCCGCGAAAAGCCGTGAACCCCGGTTTTACTCCAGAACGCTTCTGGTGGACTACGACGGGCACCCGTTCAAGACATCTGAAATGCAGATTAAGCGCAACTATATTTTCAATTACCCGTTTGTGGGCACGCCGTGTTTCCTGTTGAACCTCGGCAAACCCACTACCAGCGACGCAATCCTTGCTACTGCCGACGGCAAAAGCTATCACTGGAACGGCGGGGTCGGCGCGGACCGTTCGATTGTCGCGTATTCTGCAATCTGCGCCCACCAGCTCGCGTACCCAACCAGGCAGATCAGCTTTATCAGTTTCCGTGGAGACGTCAGTCCAAAAATCGGGAACGCCAACGTGATTCACTGCTGCGCCGAACATAGCGAATACGATCCCGCCCAGGGCGCGAAAGTAATTTCCGGTCCCGCCCCGCAACCGCTTGCTGCGATCATGCTTGAATATAACAAGAAAACAGACGAATTGTTCGCGGTCGGAACACTGGGCGGAGAGCTGTTCAACGATTTTTTTTCCAAATACGACTTTAGGCTGAATTTGGAGTACGGCTCCAACGCGGCGGAGAAACCCGTAACCGGCGAGGCAGTGGTTACCGAACTGAAAGCATTCTGCCAACAGCAAGTCAGATGCTGAACGCCGTTTGGCAGCTTAGTAACGGCTAAGAGCTCGCAATGAAAACTCTGCTTACAGCTGCAACTTTGTTTCTGGTGCTGGCGGGTTGCGCCGGAATGGACGGGTCCACACCCCCCGCAATCGCACGCCTGCAACCTACAAGAGGAAATCAGGTCGGCGGTACTGTTACATTCACTCAGAAAGGCGCCAAGGTGCTTGTGGTCGCGAATGTCCACGGCCTGGCCCCGGGTTTGCACGGTTTTGCCATTTACCAAAACGGCGATTGCAGCGCAGCGAACGGCATGAGCGCGGGACCAATTTTCAATCCCTTGGCCAAAAAACACGGCGCACCTGGGAGCGCCGAGCACAAAGCGGGTGACCTCGGCAACCTGACTGCCGACCACTCCGGCAACGCCACCTTCACTTATGAGGCTTCGGGCATTGCGCTCAACCCGAACGCCTATGACAGTATTATTAACCGGAGCGTCATTGTTCATGCCGATCCGGATGACCTGATTTCGCAACCTGACGGAAATTCCGGGGCCCGAGTGGCGTGCGGCGTGCTCCTCTTCGTTGATAAGAATAAATCCGGATATTCCGGTTACTAAAGCACTGTCCTTAGCTATACCGGATGCGGAATGATCGCCTAAAATGAAGCGATGATTCCTTGGCTGACTTCCGACATCTCATTCCCACCGTCGGAGCGCGCACTTACCGAGCCTAACGGTCTGTTAGCGGTCGGCGGCGATCTGTCTTGCAAGCGTCTGATTTACGCATATTCCAAAGGCATATTTCCGTGGTTCAACGAAGACGAACCCATTCTGTGGTGGACACCAGACCCGCGCATGGTGTTATTCCCCGCAGAACTTAAAATTTCCCGCTCCTTGCGCAAGGCATTGCAAAAACACGATTACCGGGTTTCCGCCGACCGCGCTTTTGACCAAGTTATTACGGGTTGCGCCGCACCGCGCCGCAACCAAAGTGGGACCTGGATCAACGCCAGAATGATCGAGGCCTATATAGAATTACATCGGCTCGGCCATGCGCATTCGGTGGAAACATGGATAGACGGCGAGCTAACTGGGGGTCTTTACGGTGTAGCGCTGGGTCGCACGTTCTTTGGTGAGTCAATGTTCTCACGCGTAAGCGACGCGTCAAAAATCGCGTTTGTACATTTGGTTCGACAACTGGCGCGCTGGAATTTCGGCATCATTGACTGTCAAATGAAGACTGCACACCTGGCATCCTTAGGCGCGCGTGAAATTCCGCGCACACAATTTACTCGAATCATTGAAGAATTGATACACTATGGGGGCGCAGAAGGAATTTGGCGGTTTGATAATGACTTACTTGAATGAATTTCCGCTGTCGGTGTTGCAGTTCTATGCAACTGCTCCATATCCGTGCAGTTATTTGCCCGGGAAAATGGCACGCTCGCAAGTGGCGACCCCGAGCCATTTGATAGACTCCGCGGTTTACAGCGAGCTGGTGAGAAGCGGTTTCCGCCGCAGCGGAGCATTTACTTACCGACCGCACTGTGACAGCTGCCGCGCCTGCATTCCGGTGCGGCTCATCGCCAGCGCCTTTGCTCCATCCCGCGCGCAGCGCCGGGCTTGGAAGCGTCACCAGAAATTGCGCGCCGAATTGCTGGACCTGAAGTACAACGCCGAACATTACGCGCTGTATCTGCGTTATCAGGCAAGCCGCCATTCCGGTGGCGGAATGGATCAGGACAGTCGCGAACAGTACCAACATTTCCTGTTGCAAAGCAATGTCGAATCGCGGCTGGTGGAGTTTCGCGATGGATCAACACTGCGCATGATTAGCATTATTGATCGCCTGCATGATGGCTTATCGTCGGTATACACTTTTTTTGAGCCTGGAGTACCGGGAGCAAGCTACGGCACTTATAATGTGTTGTGGCAGATCGAATTGTGCCGCGCCCTCGGGTTGCCCTATCTGTACCTCGGCTACTGGATCGCGGAAAGCCGCAAAATGGCCTACAAAGCCAAATTTCAGCCGATGCAGGGACTCATTGGTGAGCGCTGGCAACCGCTGTTCGGCCCGCTTGCGGCGACCTGACAGCAACGTGGTTGCACCTTGGCAGGACGTTCAAGGCGGCGCATTCTTGAACACAGCAGGACTGGGCGCTACCGGGCGGCAAGGACGCGCTTAAATGCGATCCTGAACTTAATCTGTGCTGCTCAACCTGATCAAGATGCTGCTTTGTTGACACCAGCAAGGTGACAGGGCTCGAAAAGACCGCGCCTGTGGCTGTGGCGGACCCAGCAGCTTTCAGATCAAAACGGAACGGGGTTCAGAACTGCTCAGAAACGCGACAAGCATTTAGCGGTCACCGTACCAGTTTTTACATTTATCGAAATTACCTCTAACCGTAAATGGCGGCTTGAATTTTCTGTCGAAAATGATAGAAACTGCGCAGCGGCCGAAAATATACAATAGCTCACGGCATTTTTACCTGCTGCATTTGGTCATTCCCGCAGCAGCTGCTTCCCTGATACTGTGGGTGATCTACATACTGGGTATCGATGAGCGAATTACGCGTCTGTTCTTCAATCCCGAAACTCGACGCTTCCCGCTACGCGACAACTGGTTTCTTGAAACGGTGATGCATCATTGGATCAAGTACGCAGTGATCCTTTTGGGTTTATCAGTGCTCGTGGCATATGTGTCCTCGTTTTGGGTTGCCATGCTGGCTCCCTTGCGCCGTGTTCTAGTCTTTGTGGTTCTTGCGATGGCACTTTCAACCGCGACGGTGAACTTGCTTAAAAACGAAAGTCCCAAGCACTGCCCGTATGATTTAAAAATATTTGGCGGCTATGCGCCTTACGTCGCTTTGTTTGAAAAAACACCGCGGGGCGTCAAATCCGGTAATTGCTGGCCCGGGGCACATTCTACAGCGGGCTTTTGCTTAATGGCGTTATATTTTGCCGGGCGGCATTTGCGCAATCGCAAGCTCGCAAATTGGGGTCTATTCGGGGGTTTGGGTCTCGGATTTATACTTGGCTTCGGGCGCGTCATGCAGGGCGCGCATTTTTTTTCGCATCAGCTCTGGGCGGCACTCATTTGCTGGCTGGTGATGCTTGCCGTATACGAACTGCTGTTGCGGCGCCATTCAGTTCCGGAAAAAGAGGCCGCTTTTCAGCCGGGTTAATTTCTTGCGGCGCCGGAAACAGTTAAATTCACGCCATGTTTTATTCCTTGTTGCGACCTTTGCTGTTCAAGCTGGATGCCGAAACCTCACACCGTTTGACGCTCGCCTGCCTGAAATTTGGACACACGTTGGGTTTGCACCGATTATTCGGTGTGCCCGCCAGCGGCAAACCTTGCCGCGTTCTGGGAATGGATTTTCCGAACCGGGTCGGGCTCGCGGCCGGCTTGGACAAAAATGGTGAATACATAGATGCCCTTGCCGCATTGGGTTTCGGTTTTATCGAAATCGGCACCATTACGCTTCGTCCGCAGCCCGGGAATCCGCGCCCACGCCTGTTTCGCGTGCCGCAAGCGCAGGCAATCATCAACCGTATGGGTTTCAATAACGACGGCGCAGAGCGGATGGTAAAAAATATTCGGCGTGCCAGGTACAAAGGCATTCTGGGAATCAATATCGGCATCAATGCCGACACCCCAGGGGAAAATGCGGCCAGCGAGTATGTCGCCTGCCTGCGCAAAGTTTATCCATTTGCAAGCTACGTCACGATCAACATTTCCTCGCCGAACACCCCCGGCCTGCGCGATCTGCAGCAGAAACAGCGGCTCAACGATTTGTTGAGCGCGTTAAAGGAGGAGCACAAGAAGCTCGCCAGGCTTTTTGGGAAGCACGTGCCGTTGGCGCTGAAAATCGCTCCCGATCTGTCGCCCCAGGAAATTGAGGACACCGCTACCTTGCTTCTTGCACATAAGATTGACGCCGTAATAGCTACCAACACCACGACTTCGCGTGCCGGAATCGAAAGCTTAAGCCAGGAAACCGGGGGCGTAAGCGGCGCACCGTTAGCTGAGAAATCCACTGCGGTCATCCGTCAACTTGCAGCCGCGTTGCAAGGACAGCTGCCCATCATCGGAGTTGGCGGCATCATGAACGGCAAGGATGCTTTAGATAAGCTGCATGCCGGCGCAAGTCTGGTGCAGATATACAGCGGGCTCATTTACCGCGGACCGGAATTGGTGCGCGAACTGCTCAGGGCGCTGTAACTCGATTACGGATTTTCCATCAACTCGCAGGATACGAGTCGTGCGCATTGGCATACCCAGGGAAATCAAAGACCAGGAATACCGGGTTGGCATGACTCCGCAAGGCGTGACGTTGCTCTGTCGCGAAGGGCACGAGGTATGGATCGAAACTAATGCAGGTTTGCGAATCGGCTTCCCGGATTCGGCTTATCGTGACGCCGGTGCTTATATCGGCGACAGCCCCGCCCAAATTTATGCCTGCGAACTGGTGGTGAAAGTAAAAGAACCGCAGCCCGCAGAATTTGAATTGGTGCGCGCCGGGCAAGTGCTGTTCTGCTACCTGCATTTCGCGCCTAACCGCAAATTGCTGGACCGCATGCTGCAAGCAAGGACCTCCTGCGTGGCATACGAAACCGTGACTGACGCCGGAGGCGGCTTCCCTCTGCTTGCGCCGATGTCGCAAATTGCGGGAAGGCTTTCAGTGCAGGTCGGCGCATGGGCCTTGCTGATGGCGAACGGCGGCAGCGGGGTACTGCTTCCCGGCATTTCGGGCGTCGCACCCGGCAAGGTTGTTATCATCGGGGCGGGCATGGTGGGTTCAAATGCCGCGCATATCGCGGTGGCTTTGGGCGCCGACGTGACCATCGTCGCAGCGAGCGCTACGCGGCTTGCGGAGCTTCAACAAGCGTATCCAGGCAAAATAAAAGGCCGACTTTCAGACCCGTCGATCCTTGCCGAGCACGTGGCGGGTGCCGATCTTGTAGTTGGCGCAGTATCGATTGCGGGCAAAATGGCACCCAAACTTATTTCCCGCGAGCTCCTGAGAAAAATGCGGCCCGGATCGGTGCTGGTCGATGTGTCGATCGATCAGGGCGGCATCGCCGAGACATCGCGTCCGACCACGCATTCCAACCCGCTTTACGTGGACGAAGGCGTGGTGCACTACTGCGTAGCCAACATGCCTTCCGCCGTCGCGCGCAGCGCTACACTTGCGTTGACGCGAGCGACTCTGCCGTATGTCCGCGCTTTGGCAAAATTCGGACTAAAGGCCGCGGTGTCCGCCGATCCCGGGCTTAAAAACGGTCTGCAGACCCATGCGGGCCATGTCACTTACCAAAACCTCGCCGAAGATAGGGGAATGCCTTTTGTCGATCCGGCTCGAGCGTTTTCCTGATGCGCATAGTGAATCTTTTCCCCACTCATATAATCCCAATATCTATGCATATAACCTGAGCATGGTTGAATGGCCACTCCTTAAAAGCGATAATGCAGACTTTTAAACGGGTTGGGTCAAGGTTTGAATGACCGCACAACGCGAAGCAAGACCTAAGCTGCATCACGAATTGTCTTTTGATGATCTTTATCTTCGTGATGGATTGCTGCGGCTCGATGCCGCATTTCTCAATTTTCTCGACCAAGCGGACTCTGCGCTGCGGCATCGCCTCGAAGCCGCGCGCGCCAATCCTCAAGCACTGTCCTCTATGGAAGAATCAGAACTACTGATAGCCGTGAGTCCGCATCTCGATGATTTTATCGCCGATTTGTTCGGCATTCGAGAAGAAGTCAGCAAGCTTTCTGCGCGCCATCATGAACTGGCTCCCCTTTACAGTTGCAAACGGCTTTTCGTGCAACGCAAGGCGATGAATAAAGTAACGCCCGAGGAAGCAGCCGCGGTGGACGGTCCTGCTGTTGAGAAACAGCTCGCAGAACTTTTTGGCGAGCCGTTCTCGGAACTCGCGTTCGCCCAGCACGTTGCGCAATGGCAAAAGGATGAAGTACTCAACGCCGACAGACTGCAACTCGCGCTACAGTATGCCGCATGGGCGGCGCTCACGCCCCTTGGACGCGAGCATCACCGCCGTGGCGTATTGTTCAAGGCGCCATCCAAGCTCAACTATATGCGGCTCGTGCCGGTGGTTGCGGATGACAGCAAAGGCTATACCGCGTATTCGCTCGACGAGAAACACTTGCGGCGCCGTCAGGGATTTGCGCTCACCGATTCCGGCACCGACCTGGTTGGCGCGCTCGACGAAGCGCATTACTGCATCTGGTGTCACGAACAGGATAAGGATTCCTGCTCTAAAGGTCTCAAGGAAAAGCCGCCGGTGGAAGGGTTCAAAAAGAGCCCTTTTGGCGTGACGCTCGCCGGCTGCCCGCTCGAAGAAAAAATCTCCGAGTTCCACAAGGTAAAGACCCAGGGGCAGGTCATAGGCGGATTGGCGCTGATCATCGTAGATAATCCGATGGTCGCAGCCACCGGCCACCGCATCTGCAACGACTGCATGAAGTCTTGCATTTACCAAAAACAGGACCCGGTCAATATACCCCAAGCCGAGACACGCACGTTAAAAGACGTGCTGGAATTGCCGTGGGGCTTCGAAATTTACAGCCTGCTCAGCCGCTGGAACCCGCTTAATTTGCGGCGCCCATTGCCGAAAGCCCCGACGCATCGCCGCGTGCTGATTGCGGGCATGGGTCCAGCAGGTTTCACCTTGGCGCACCACCTGATAAACGACGGACACACCGTGGTCGGCATAGACGGATTGAAAATCGAGCCGCTGCCCGCAGAAATATCAGGCGTCGATGAGCACGGCAAACGGGTGCCGTTCAAGCCGATTCGCGATATAAGCGAGTTGTACGAATCGCTCGACGAGCGGGTGATGGCGGGTTTCGGCGGTGTAGCCGAATACGGCATTACAGTGCGCTGGGACAAGAATTTTTTGAAACTGATCCGGCTGCTGCTGGAGCGCCGCCGTCAGTTCTCGATGTACGGTGGCGTGCGCTTTGGCGGCACGCTCACCGTCGACGATGCGTTTGAGCATGGCTTTGATCATATCGCCGTGGCCGCCGGCGCCGGGCGCCCCACGGTAATCGATATGCCAAACGGGCTGGCGCGTGGGGTGCGCACGGCGTCGGATTTTCTCATGGCGCTGCAACTGACCGGCGCGGCGAAAACAGACTCGATCGCCAACATGCAGATCCGGCTGCCGGTGGTGGTGATCGGTGGTGGTCTGACCGCCATAGACACGGCGACTGAATCGCTTGCTTATTACCCGTTGCAAGTCGAGAAATTCCTGCATCGCTATGAAACACTAGTCGCCGAGCGCGGCGTGGCGGCGGTGCGCCGCAACTGGCATCCCGAAGAACGGCATATTGCCGATGAGTTTATAGAGCATGCTCGTATCCTCCGTCGAGAACGCGTGGCCGCTCAGGCCGAAGGCCGTGCCCCGCGCATTCTGGAACTGCTGCAAAGCTGGGGCGGCGTGCTCATCGCGTACCGCAAGCGCCTGATTGACAGCCCGTCCTATACGCTGAACCATGAAGAAGTGGAAAAGGCTCTGCAGGAAGGCGTCCGTTTTGCGGAAGGCTTGAATCCGCTGCGCGTTGAAGTCGATTCTTTCGGCGCGGCGCGCGCCATCCGCATGTCCGCGCAGATCAGAGACGCGGCAGGCCACTGGAAGGAGGTCAGCCAGGTCGAACTTCCGGCACGCACCATCTTGGTGGCGGCGGGAACGCAGCCGAACACGGTGCTCGCCCGCGAAGACCCGGCAAATTTCAAGTTGGACGGCCGCTACTTCGAGGCCTGCGATGAAGACGGCAATCCGGTGAGACCCGAGAGAAATATTTCCAAGCCGAAGTTCGCGAACGTTCTTTTGTCGAAGCGCAGCGACGGCCGCTTCATCAGTTTTTTCGGGGACTTGCATCCCTCATATTATGGCAATGTTGTAAAGGCAATGGGCGGGGCAAGGCAGGGGTACCCGGTAGTGAGCCGCGTGCTCGGGCGCGTCAAGGCCGCCAGCGATAAAAGCGATGCGGAATTCTTCGCGCACCTTGACTATGAACTGCGAGCTACTGTGCACCAAGTCATCCGTCTTACGCCGAGCATTGTCGAAGTCGTTGTCAAAGCGCCGCAGGCGGCGCGCCGTTTCCGCCCCGGTCAATTCTACCGGCTGCAAAATTACGAAACGCGTGCAATAAAAGTCGATGGTACTCAACTCACGATGGAAGGCTTGGCATTGACCGGCGCCTGGGTGGATGCAAAGCGCGGATTGATTTCCACCATCGTTCTGGAGATGGGCGGATCAGCCGATCTGTGCGCGCTGCTCAAACCCGGAGAACCGGTGGTTCTGATGGGACCGACCGGTTCGCCGACCGAGATCCCCTCGGGCGAAACAGTAATCCTTGTCGGTGGCGGATTGGGAAATGCGGTGCTTTTTTCGATCGGCCAGGCGTTGCGCCGTGCCGGATCAAAGGTGCTGTATTTCGCCGGCTACAAGAAGATAATTGACCGCTACAAGGCTGAAGAAATCAAAGCTGCGGCAGATGTCGTGGTGTGGTGCTGCGACGAACATCCCGGTTTTCAGCCGGACCGGCCGCAGGACCACGCTTTTGTCGGCAACATCGTACAGGGTATCACCGCCTACGCGCGGCGCGCGCTGGGGCCGCAACAGATTGCAGTGCACGACGCCGATCGCATCATCGCCATCGGTTCTGACAAGATGATGGCGGCAGTTGCCGAAGAGCGGCATGCAGTGCTCAAACCGTATCTCAAACCGCATCACTTTGCCATTGGTTCAATCAACTCGCCGATGCAGTGCATGATGAAGGAGATCTGTTCTCAATGCTTACAGCCGCATGTCGATCCGGAAACCGGCGCGATTAGTTACGTGTTCTCCTGCTTTAACCAGGATCAGCCGCTTGACCAGGTGGATTTCGAGGGGCTCTCAGCGCGACTGAACCAGAATTCGCTGCAGGAAAAGCTCACCGCGCAGTGGATAGACCGCTGCCTGATACGGCTGCAGCGCCGCAAAGCCGCAGCCTAGCATCTCGACCTGCTCATTACGTTTTGCGGCAATTTGCCAACAAAAAAGTGGTGCAGCCCGGTTTCCTCGTACTGTTTCGCCCCCCGTATTGATTTGAATCTTCCAATCTATGACCCTTGCGTCAAAAGAGTAAAATTGCAGCATGGCTTCAATGTCTACCCTTGTTGGGCAAATCGATGCAATACTGCCACAAACCCAATGCCGCAAATGCGGCTACGCCGGCTGTAAACCGTACGCCAAGGCAATCGCCGCAGGTGAAGCCGAAATCAATCAATGTCCCCCCGGCGGCGAAACTGGAATTCACAAGCTTGCCGCGCTCTTAGGCCGCGAGTTCATGCCGCTCAATCCAGGCTGCGGCGTGAAAGAGCCGATGGAAATTGCAGCCGTTGATGAGCAAACCTGCATAGGCTGCACGCTATGCATCGATGCCTGTCCCGTGGATGCGATTATTGGCGCCTCGAAGCAGATGCACACGATAATCGCAGCCTATTGCACCGGCTGCGAGCTGTGCATTCCGGTCTGCCCCGTAGATTGTATAAGCATGATTCAGTCGGCACGGCCGGTTTGGTCCAAGCAGGATGCCGACGCTGCTCGTGAGCGTTTCGGTATTCGCAATTTGCGCATTCAGCGCGAGCAACAGGAAAGACAACGAAAACTCGCGCAAAAAACACTCGTCGCCATGCAGGGACGGAAGCAAGACGCGATTCAACGAGCCCTGGAGCGCGCCAGTGCGCGGAGAGGTTCCTTGCAGAAATGAACGCGGCCAAGCGCGCGGAGATTTTTACACGCCTAAAAACAGCCAACCCCCGCCCGGCCACGGAACTTGCATACCGCAGCCCCTTTGAACTGCTGGTTGCAGTAATACTCTCGGCGCAGGCGACCGACAAGAGTGTGAACATCGCCACGCAAAAAATGTTTGCAGTAGCCAATACGCCTCAGCAGATGCTGGCATTGGGCCGGCCCGGATTGCAAAAATACATCAGAAGCATCGGGCTGTACCGCACCAAGGCCAAGAATCTGCTGGCCACATGTAAAATGCTGATAAACGAACATGGCGGCACTGTGCCGCGCTCCCGGGAATCACTTGAAAGACTGCCGGGCGTGGGCAGAAAGACCGCCAATGTTATTCTCAACACCGCATTTGGCGAACCGACGATTGCAGTGGACACGCATATCTTTCGAGTTGCCAACCGGACCGGTATCGCGCCCGGAAAAAATGTGCTGCAGGTAGAGCGCAAGTTATTAAAGTTCGTACCGAAAGAATTTCGCCGCGATGCCCATCACTGGCTCATTTTGCACGGACGGTACGTTTGTAGGGCGCGTAATCCCGCTTGCCCCGCTTGCATCATCAGCGATTTGTGCGAATACACTAACAAAACAGTGAGGGGTGAGGGGTAAGCAGTGAAGTGCAAATTTCGCTTGAACCATGAATCCGTGTTGAACATTTGTACCGCTTACCACTGAATTTTCATACCTCGCTCATTTTATGTTTAACCCCTCGCGCGACGAAGCACGACGTTTTTTCTTCGATACCTGGAAAAAATACAAGGAAGGGAAGCCTCTTTCCGGGCT
>Ga0335077_10000635_pt1 | contig 39723 bp, 36 predicted proteins | sample Lox_Sample_31_FD_207151 | JGI IMG/M metagenome (GOLD analysis project Ga0335077, IMG submission 207151) | Soil microbial communities from Loxahatchee National Wildlife Refuge, Florida, United States - Lox_Sample_3.1 | ecosystem: Environmental > Terrestrial > Soil > Wetlands | place: USA... | reverse complement strand
AGGATCGAAAAGCTGTTCCAGGTGGGCGTCGGGTTCTTCTGATCCTTGCGCCGACGCGCGCAGGCGCACGGCTGCTCGAACCTCCCCTCTCCCCCGTGCCGGAGAGCGGCCGGGCGTACGGGCGCCAAGGCACATCTTCGCCACGCGGTCGACGCAGCCACGCCGCATAGCAGCGGCGCAGCACGTCGCGCTCCTGCCTCCGGTCTCCACCGATACACGCGCGCTATACGCCGTTCAGCACGACCTCGGACATAGAATCGCCGCGCGTCTGCATTCCGATGCTCGCGCACTTGAACATCGATCCGGTGCTGTTCGGCGCCATGGTCGCAGTCAACCTGCAGGCGGCGTTCCTCTCGCCGCCGGTGGCGATGTCGGCCTTCTACCTGAAGGGCGTCCCGCCGCCGCGCGTCACGCTGAACCAGATCTTCGCGGGGATGATGCCGTACATGATCATCGTCATCGTCTGGCTCGCGATCATGTACGTGTGGCCCGGCGTGACCCTCTGGCTGCCGAATTTCATCTACGGCGCGGGGTGAGCCGCCGGTTGCGGCCCGCCCCGCGCCGCAGGGCGCCGGCGAGGCCGCTCAGCGCATAATCGCGCGCCGCCTCGCACGCGCCCGCCAGCCGATGACTGCGCTCGCACGCTCTTTGTTCCCGGTGCTCAACGTGCTCGGGTTCGTCGTGATGCTGTTCGCGATGACGATGCTCGTGCCGCTGCTGTTTGCGCTGGTGGGCGGCGACAAGGCGCTCAACGCGTACGACGAAGCCTTCTTCGTGTGTCTGGGGGTCGGCGCGGCGTTGTGGTTCTTCACGCGCCGCTTCAAGCGGGAGCTGCAACCGCGCGACGGCTTCCTGCTGGTCACGCTCGTCTGGACCGTGCTGCCGGGCGTTGCGACGCTGCCGCTGCTGCTGCACCTGCCCGGCCTGTCGTTCACCGACGCCTACTTCGAGGCGATGTCCGGCCTGACGACGACCGGCGCGACCGTGTTCACGGGCCTGGACCGCCTGCCGCTCTCGATCAACGTGTGGCGCCACCTCCTCGTCTGGCTCGGCGGCATGGGCGTGCTCGTGCTGGCGGTCGCGATCCTGCCGCTGCTCGGGGTCGGCGGCAGCCAGATCTACAAGGCGGAGACCGGGGGACCACTCAAGGAGTCGAAGCTCACCCCGCGCATCGCGGAAACCGCGAAAGGGCTCTATTCGATCTATCTGGCGATCTCGGCGGCGTGCTTCCTGGCCTATCGCTGGGCCGGCATGGGCTGGGCGGACGCATTCATGCACATGTGCGCGACGATGGGTCTCGGCGGCTTTTCGTCGCATGACCAGAACTTCGCGTACTTCAAGTCGGCGCGCATCGAGATGGTGGGTGTCGTGTTCATGATGCTTGCCGGCTTCAATTTCTCGGTGCACTTCCTGGCCTGGCGCAAGCGCACGTTGCACGTGTACTGGAACGACGTCGAAAGCAAGGCCTACGTCGCGGTGGTGCTCGGCACGGCCGTGTTCGTGGCCGTGTTCCTGTACTGGCGCGGCCAGTACCCGGAATTCCTGACCGCCTTGCGCTACGCCCTGTTCAACGTCGTGTCGATCGCGACCACGACCGGCTTCTCCAGCACGGACTTCAACCAGTGGCCGATCCTGGCGCCGCTGCTCATGCTCTTTCTTTGCGGTTTCTCGACCTGCGCGGGCTCGGCGGGCGGCGGCATCAAGATGATCCGCGCCATCATCCTGCTCAAGCAGGCCATGCGGGAATTCGTTCGCATCCTGCACCCGCGTGTCGTCAACCCGGTGCGCGTCGGCGACCAGGTGATCGAAAACAGCGTGATCTACGCCGTGCTCGCCTTCATGCTGATCTACGGCGGCACGATCATCGCCTGCACCTTCCTGCTCCTGCTCACCGACCTCGACATCGTGACCGCGTTCACCGCCGTCGTCGCGTGCATCAACAACACCGGGCCGGGCCTGAACCGGGTCGGGCCGGCGACCACCTACCAGGGCCTGGGTGCCTTCGCGACCTGGGTCTGCACCTTCGCAATGCTGGTGGGGCGCCTCGAGATGTTTTCGGTGCTGGTGCTGTTCACGCCCGCGTTCTGGCGCAAATGACGGTCGCGCCGGAGGCCCGCCTTGCGCTCTGCGTGGCGCGGGGAAAGACGGCCCAGCAGGCCGCCATCGACGCGTGGTTGCGCGAGCGGTCGGACGCCGGCTCCGGTGCCCGCCTGGCGGTGGTCGCCGAAGGCGCGTTCTTCGAACTGGTCGTGCCGCCGCAGTTCGCACTCGAACGGCTCGCCGCAGGTTGCGTCTGCTGCGTCGGCCTGTTGCCATTGCGGGTTACGCTGACGCGTCTGTTGCGCACTTTTCGGCCGGACCGGGTCCTGTTGCTGCTCGCCGACGCGTCGCATGTCGAGCGCCTGCAAGCGCTGGTTGCCAGCGGTCAACTGGGCGTCACGCTGGAGCAGGAGTCATGAAATCCGCACATGTCAACGGCGTCGACATCGCCTACACGATCGAACCGGGTGCCAGGCCCGGCCGGCCGTGGCTGGTGTTCTCGCATTCGCTGGCCGCCGATCATTCGATGTGGTGGCCCCAGGTGGACGTGTTCGGCGCGGCGTACAACGTCCTGCGCTACGACACGCGCGGTCATGGCGCTTCCGCTGCGCCGGACGGGGCCTACTCGCTCGACCAACTCGGCGACGATCTGCTGCAGCTGCTCGCCGTGGTCGGCATCGAACGCTGCCACTTCGTCGGTCTCTCGATGGGCGGCATGATCGGCCAGGCGGCAGTCTTGCGCGATCCGCGCCCGTTCGAGTCATTGGTTCTTGCCGACACGTCGAGCCGCATCCCACCGGAGGCCCACCCGGTCTGGGAGAGCCGCATCGCCGCCGTCAGCACGCCTGCGGGCATGGCCGCCGTCGCGCCGGCCACGCTGGAGCGCTGGTTCACCGCCGCATTCCGCGCGCGCGAACCGGGCTTGGTTGCCCACATCGACCGGCTGATCCGCGCCACCCGGGTCACCGGATACATCGGTTGCTCGCGGGCGATCATGCAACTCGACCTGACCGATCGATTGCACCGCATCGAGTGCCCGGTCCTCGTGCTCGTCGGCGACCAGGATGCCGGCACGCCGCCGGCGATGGCGGAGGCGATCGCGCGCGCCATCCCCGGAGCGGGGCTGGAAGTCATCCCCCACGCGGCCCACCTTTCCAATATCGAGCAGGCGGAGCGATTCAACGCGCTGATGCAGCGCTTCTATTCGACCCCGTCCTGATCCGGCGAGGAAGCGAAACGCACTGTTGGCCCGCAAGCTTATGGCGCTTTTCGGCGCCTTCGTTCCCTTGAGTTTGCCCGCCCTGCGCCGATATTGCCGTCAGGTGGCCAAGAATTTGAATTTTTCGGGTTCGAGGTCAGCCGAGGCGGCCGGTGCCGCGTTGGGACCGACATGAACATGATCTACAACAGCGAGCATTACTGCGTCGTCGAATTCTCCGACTTCGGGGTCGACGGCAAGCACGCCGAAGGTGGGTACGAGATTGTCGACAAGAGCCTGCGGCGCGAGATCTTCCTGGGCGGCCGGGATGCGGAACAGTTCCGCGCGACGGTGCAGGCCATGATCCAGGGCGACGACGAACCCACGCCGGAGGATTTCGACGAGTTCCTCGGTGGCTACGTCGGCCTGATGACACAGCCGGTGGTCCTGCACTAGCCGGCGGCGGAAACGGACGAAAATGGGCGTGCTGCGGCACGCCTTTTTTATTGCCGCTGTTCGGCGAGCAGGCCGCGGTCGACGATGAATTGCACGACCCTGTCCAGCCCGGCACCCGACTTGAGGTTCGTCATGACGAATGGCCGCTCACCGCGCATGCGCGCCGCGTCCCGCTCCATCACCCCGAGATCGGCGCCGACGTGCGGCGCCAGGTCGACCTTGTTGATGACGAGCAGGTCGCTCCTGGTGATCCCGGGCCCGCCCTTGCGCGGAATCTTCTCGCCTCCGGCCACGTCGATGACGTAGAGCGTGAGGTCGGAAAGTTCGGGACTGAACGTCGCGGCAAGGTTGTCGCCGCCGGATTCGATGAATATGAGGTCGAGGTCGGGAAACCGCCGGCACATCCGCTCGACGGCATCGAGGTTGATGGACGCATCCTCGCGGATCGCCGTATGCGGGCACCCGCCGGTTTCGACACCCATGATGCGCTCGGGCTCGAGAGCCTGTGCCGCGACCAGCAGGCGCTCGTCCTCCTTGGTGTAGATGTCGTTGGTGACCACCGCGAGCCGGTAGCGATCGCGCATCCGTTTGCAGAGCACCTCGACCAGGGTCGTCTTGCCCGAGCCGACCGGGCCGCCGACGCCGACGCGCAGCGGAGAAGCGGATTGCGTCATTCAGGTTCCTTGAAACGGCCGCAGCGCGGCGCTCATGACCGGTACAGGCGCGAGTAGAGCGACTCGTGTCGCGCCGACCGGAGGGCGAAGCCGACGCCCGCCGTGCCGAGCTCGTCGTCGCGCAGCGTAGATGCGATCCCCACCGCACCGCTGACCGAGTCGTGCAGTTCGAGGAGCATCGACTGTCCCGCCAGCTGCCCGAGCGGCACCGACTTCACGGCGACGAGTACCTGGTTTTCGACCCAGGACCAGAGATACGCCGTGAGGCCGGCCTCGCGATCCACGCCCATGCCGGCGCAGGCGACTGCAAATGCGAGCGGGTAGGCGACCGGGTCCAAGTCGGGAGTAGCAAGGCCGAGCGCTTCGAACAGTCGCACTAGCGAGCCGCCCATCTGCTGCGTCTCCATGCGCAGTTCGGCCGTCTCGCGTGCCGCCAGCAGCTCGCCGTTGAGCGTGCGCAAGCGGGCGTGATCGCCGGCGGCCTGCGCGTCGAACGCGCGCACCCAGAGCGGCGCCTCGAACCGCGCCAGCACATGCAGGAGCAGGTGTTCGATCCATCGGTGGGCCGAGGCGGCGTCGCGCACGTCGCCGCCGGCGATCGCCATTTCCATGCCCTGCGAGTACGCGAACCCGCCTACCGGCAGTGCCGGGCTCGCCAGATGGAGCGCTGCCAGCAGTGCCCGCAGCCGGACTTCCTGGCCCAGGCCGGGTGTTTCGACGGGTTTCACCGGCCTGCATCCTTCGGCGCGCGAGGAAGGCGCGCCAGCCGGTCGCGATGCGCTTCGATCGACAATTGCTCGCCGATCGTCGCGGCGCCGTCGGCTTCGTGCGCATCGCCGTGCGAGTGGCCGCCATACGCGCCGGGCTCCGGGTCGAATGGCATGACCAGGTGCTCCAGCCGGGCGCCGATCGACTGCAGCAAGCGCTCGAGAACCGGATCGGGTTCGATCAGCACGTGATCGGCCCCCAGGTGAGCCGCGACATGACGATTGGCCAGGTGGTAGACCGCGCGTATCAATGTGAGCGGCGTCGCGGCGATCCGCACCACCGGCTGCGCCGCGGCGACGACGCGGATCACCGTCCCGTCGTCCGCCGCCAGCAACGTGCCGTCGCGCATGACCGTGCCGCGCGGGAGCAGGATCGCGACCGCCGTGCCATCGGTGCACACCGCCGCCAGCCGGCGCTTCACGCGCTGGTCGTAGTCGAGGCTCAGGTCATGCGCCGCCCGTGCGGGCGCGGACGGATCGTGCAGGCGGGAGCACTGGAGCATCGGAACCTAGAACAGGAAATAGCGCTGCGCCAGCGGCAGCTCGCGCGCCGGCTCGCAGTCGAGCAGCACGCCGTCGGCGTGCACCTTGTAGGTTTCCGGATCGACGGTGATGCGCGGCGTGAGCCCATTGTGGATCATGTCGCGCTTGTGCAGCTTGCGCACGCCGCGCACCGCGACCACCGGCTTTTGCAATCCGTAGCGCCCGGCGACGCCTGCCTTGAGCGCTGCCTGCGAGACGAAGGTGAGCGAACTCTTCGTCAGTGAGGCGCCGAACGCGGCGAACTGCGGCCGGTAGTGCACCGGCTGCGGCGTCGGGATCGACGCGTTGGGGTCGCCCATGGCCGCCGCCGCGATCGAGCCGCCCTTGAGGATCAGGTAGGGCTTGACGCCGAAGAACGCCGGCTTCCACAGCACGAGGTCGGCCCACTTGCCGACCTCGATCGAGCCGACTTCGTGGGCGATGCCGTGCGTGATGGCCGGGTTGATCGTGACCTTCGCGATGTAGCGCTTGATGCGCGCGTTGTCGTGTGTGGCCGGATCCGAAGCGCCTCTTTCAGCGAGCGACCCGCGCTGCAGCTTCATCTTGTGCGCGGTCTGCCAGGTCCGCATGATCACCTCGCCGACGCGGCCCATCGCCTGCGAGTCCGAGCTGATCATCGAAAAGGCGCCCAGGTCGTGCAGGATGTCCTCGGCGGCGATGGTCTCCTTGCGGATGCGGCTCTCGGCGAACGCGACGTCCTCGGCGATCGCGCTGTCGAGGTGATGGCAGACCATAAGCATGTCGAGATGTTCGTCGAGCGTGTTGACGGTGTACGGCCGCGTCGGATTGGTCGACGAGGGCAGCACGTTGGTCTCGCCGCACACCTTGATGATGTCGGGCGCGTGGCCGCCGCCCGCGCCTTCCGTGTGATAGGTGTGGATCACCCGTCCCTTGAACGCGCGGATGCTCGATTCGACGAAACCGGCTTCGTTCAACGTGTCGGTGTGGATCGCCACCTGCGTGTCGGTGCGGTCGGCGACCTCGAGCGCGGCGTCGATCGTCGCCGGCGTGGTGCCCCAGTCTTCGTGCAGCTTAAGTCCGATCGCGCCGGCCTTGATCTGCTCCAGAAGCGGCGCCTCGAGCGCGGCGTTGCCCTTGCCCAGGAAACCGAGGTTCATCGGGAAGGCCTCGGCAGCCTGCAACGCGCGCTCCATGTGCCATGGCCCGGGCGTGGTCGTGGTCGCCGCAGTGCCGGTGGCGGGGCCGGTGCCGCCGCCGAGCATCGTCGTCACCCCGCTCATCAGCGCCTCTTCGATCTGCTGCGGGCAGATGAAGTGAATGTGGGAATCGATGGCGCCGGCGGTGACGATCAGTCCTTCGCCGGCGATGATTTCGGTCGCCGGGCCGATGACGATCGTCACGCCGGGCTGGATATCGGGATTGCCCGCCTTGCCGATCGCGCCGATCCGTCCGCCCTTCAGGCCGATGTCGGCCTTGACGATGCCCCAGTGGTCGATGATCAACGCATTGGTGATCACGGTGTCCGCGCAGTCCTTGCTCAGCCGCTGCGACTGCCCCATGCCGTCACGGATGACCTTGCCGCCGCCGAACTTCACCTCCTCGCCGTAGATCGTGAAGTCCTTCTCCACCTGCGCGATCAGCGCGGTGTCGGCGAGCCGCACCCGGTCGCCGACGGTCGGGCCGAACATCTCGCCATAGGCCTGGCGCGAGATCTTGAGCGTCATTTCTTCGCCCCCTTCTTCGCGGTCTTCTTTGCTCCCTCCCCAACCCTCCCCCGCGGGCGAGCGAGGGAGCCCTTGTCCAACGGCCCCATCACCTTCGAGTTGAATCCATAGACGATGCGGTCGCCGGCCAGGGCGACGAGTTCCACCTCGCGCTGCTGCCCCGGTTCGAAGCGCACGGCGGTCCCGGCGGCGATATTGAGCCGGAAGCCACGCGCGGCGGCACGATCGAACTGCAGGGCTTCGTTGGTCTCGAAGAAATGGAAATGCGAACCGACCTGGATCGGCCGGTCGCCGCGGTTGGCAACGGTGAGCCTGATTGTCTTGCGGCCGGCGTTCAACTCCAGTTCGCCGGCCTGCACCATCATTTCGCCCGGGATCATCGGTGGCCTCACGCGATCGGTTGATGCACGGTGACCAGCTTGGTGCCGTCGGGAAAGGTCGCTTCGACCTGGATGTCGGGGATCATCTCCGGCACGCCCTCCATCACGTCGCCCCGCTTGAGAAGCGTCGCGCCGTAGCTCATCAGTTCGGCCACCGTGCGGCCGTCGCGGGCGCCTTCTAGGATCGCTGCCGTGATGAACGCCACCGCCTCGGGATAGTTGAGCTTCAGCCCGCGCGCGCGCCGGCGCTCCGCCAGCAGGGCGGCGGTGAAGACCAGGAGCTTGTCCTTTTCCCGCGGCGTCAGTTCCATGGGTAATCCTCGTCGAAGCGCCTCGATGGCGGGAGTGGGATCAGGTCGCCCAGATGCGCGGTGCGATCGCCGCGCGCCCGGCGAAGACGAGAGGCCGGGCCTTGCGCCAAAGCGTCTGCAGAACTTCGCGCACCGCCGCCGTGCCCGGTCCCAGAGCGCGTGCGAGCAACAACCGCGGGGCAAGCCGCGTGATCGCGGCCGTCGGCGGCAAGGGGTCGCGCAGCGACTCGACGTCGGCGTCGGACCAGCGCGGCCCAAAGGCCCATAGGCAACCGAAGACCGGCTGGCCCCCGAGTCCGACCGGTGAAGCGAGCAATGGATCCGTGCCTACGATGCGTGTTCGTTCGCTCCAAAGCAATTCCTCGTCGGCCTCGAGCCGGATCGTCTGTACGAACTCGCCCGCATCGAACGACTCGCCGGCGGCCGTGCGGCCCAGGGCGACGACATCCCAGCCGATGGTCGATCCCGCGCCCGCCACGACGACATCGATGGTCGAGCCGACCAGCGCCTGATTGAACACGATCGTCTCCTGGGGCAGCCACTCGAGCCGTCCGGCGACCTCCAGCCTGACCGACTGGGCGGCGCGACGGCCATCGGCCTTGTACCAGCGCGTCGCTCCGGGCGTCGTCAGCAACGCGTGCGCGGGCGGCTGGCAGCTGGCGCGGATCGCGAGCGAATCGCCGCCGGCGATGCCGCCCGGCGGATGCACGAGGATCGTGTGACACACCGCATCGCCCTCGGGGTAGAGCGCCTTTTGCACCTGCAGCGGGCCATCGTGGCGCCGGGCTACGACGGTGCGGCCGGCGGCCGCCTCGTAGCACAGGTCGAGCGAGGCATTCCAGGACGAAGGCACGGCGCCGGGGTGCGAGTGCAGCGGTCAGATCGAGATGAGTGCGCGCACATTGTCCGCCTGCATCGTCGATCCCGCACCTGCGTGCGTGATCTGCCCGCGCGCCATCACCGCGTAGGTATCGGCCAGCGACTCGGCGAAGTCGTAGTACTGCTCGACCAGCAGGACGGCCATCTTGTTGCGCGTCAGGGTGCGAATCACCGCGCCGATCTCCTTGATGATCGAAGGCTGGATCCCTTCCGTCGGCTCGTCGAGGATGAGCACGCGCGGATTCGCCGCCAGCGCGCGCCCGATGGCAAGCTGCTGCTGCTGGCCGCCGGAAAGGTCGCCGCCGCGCCGCTTGAGCATCTGCTTGAGCACCGGGAACATCTCGAAGATCGGCGCGGGAATCTTGCGCGCGGCCGTGCCGTCGAGCGGCGCCAGCCCCATGAGCAGGTTCTCTTCGACCGTCAGGCGGTTGAAGATCTCGCGGCCCTGCGGCACGTACCCGATGCCGCGCCGCACGCGCTGGTACGGGGCGAGACCCGTGAGTTCGGCGCCGTCGCAGCGGATCGTGCCGCTGCGCGCGGGGACCAGCCCCATGATGGTCTTCAGCAGCGTGCTCTTGCCGACGCCGTTGCGGCCGAGCAGGACGGCGCAGGCCCCTTCACGGACCACGATGTCAACGTTGCGCAGGATGTGGCTGCCGCCGTAGTACTGGTTCAGGCCCTCGACGCGCAGCATCTCGCGCCGGCTGTCTGCGACCGCGGTCGCGGGAACGGCTGGAGGCATGGTCGTCATCGGCCCAGATAGACCTCGATCACGCGTTCGTTTTCCTGTACTTCCGCCATGGCGCCTTCGGCCAGCACCGAGCCCTCGTGCAGCACGGTCACCTTGCGGGCGATGCGGGCGACGAAGTCCATGTCGTGCTCGACCACGACCAGCGAGTGCGTGCCTTCGAGTTCGAGGATCAGCTCTGCCGTGCGCTCGGTCTCGGTGTCGGTCATGCCGGCCACGGGTTCGTCGAGCAGGATGAGTTCCGGCTCCTGCACGAGCAGCATGCCGATCTCGAGCCATTGCTTCTGCCCGTGCGAAAGCGAGCCGGCAAGCTGCCCTTGCGCGCCCTCGAGGCGGATCGTCTTCAGCGTGCGCCCGATCAGCTCGTGCTGCTCCGGCGTCAGGCGCGCGAACAGCGTCGGCCACACCTGCTTGTCGGTCTTCATTGCCAGCTCGAGGTTCTCGAACACCGTGTGGTGCTCGAACACCGTGGGTTTCTGGAACTTGCGCCCGATCCCGAGGCGCGCGATTTCGGTTTCCGGCAGGCGCGTCAGGTCGAAGGTCTGGCCGAAGAACGCCGTGCCGGAGTCGGGCCGCGTCTTGCCGGTGATGACATCCATCATCGTCGTCTTGCCGGCACCGTTCGGCCCGATGATGCAGCGAAGTTCGCCGCGTTCGATGGTCAGGCTGAGTTCGTTCAGCGCCTTGAAACCGTCGAAGGAAACCGTCACGCCCTCAAGGTACAGGATCGGGCCGTGCGTCGTGTCGACGCGCTCGGGATCGACGACGTGACCGTAGGCAGGTGCGACCGGGCCGGCACGCAGGTTGGGGGCGTTCACGCCTTGCCCTCCATCACGACGGCCTTGTCTTCGACCGCGGTCTTGCGCTGCTCCGCGGGTTGGGCGACGGCCGGCGGGCGCCTGCGCAGCAACTCGAACACGCCCATCAGGCCGCGCGGCAGGAACAGGGTGACGAGCACGAACAGCAGGCCGAGAAAGTAGAGCCAGAACTGCGGAAATGCGACCGTGAACCAGCTCTTCGCCCCGTTGACGGCGAACGCGCCGAGGATCGGCCCGAACAGCGTGCCGCGCCCGCCCACGGCGGCCCAGATCGCGATCTCGATGGAGTTGGCCGGGCTCATCTCGCTCGGATTGATGATGCCCACCTGCGGCACGTAAAGCGCGCCGGCGATGCCGCTCATCACGGCCGCCAGCGTCCAGACGAAGAGCTTGTACGAGAGCGTGCGGTAGCCGACGAACATCAGGCGCGATTCCTGGTCGCGGATGGCAGTCAGCACCCGCCCGAGCTTGGACGTGACGATGTAGCGACAGACGATCAGGGCCAGCAGCAGGTACACGCCGGAGAGCACGAACAGCGTGGTGCGCGTGCCCGGTGCCGTGATGGGGAAGCCGAGCACGCGCTTGAAGTCGGTGAACCCGTTGTTGCCGCCGAAGCCCATGTCGTTGCGGAAGAACGCGAGCATCGCGGCAAAGGTCAGCGCCTGCGTGATGATCGAGAAATAGACGCCCTTGATGCGCGAACGGAACGCGAAGAAGCCGAAGATGAACGCGATCAAGCCCGGGGCCGCGACCACCTTGAGCATGGCGACCAGGAACGAGTCGGTGCCGGCCCAGTACCACGGGAACGCCTTCCAGTCGAGGAAGACCATGAAATCCGGCAGATCGCTCTGGTAGACGCCGTCGTGGCCGATCTGCCGCATGAGGTACATGCCGAACGCGTATCCGCCAAGCGCGAAAAAAAGTCCCTGCCCGAGCGACAGGATGCCCGTGTAGCCCCAGATCAGGTCCATCGCCAGCGCGACGACCGCGTAGCACATGAACTTGCCGATCAACGTGATCCAGAAGCTCGAGACATGCAGCGGATGGCCCTGCGGCACGGAAAGATGCAGCACCGGCAGAACGACCAGCAGCACCAGCCCGACCGCGAAGATGGCCATCCACGTGCGCGGCGTGAAGAGGCGGGTCATCGGAGCGAACATTCTTGACGCGGGTTACGCCTCGGCGCTCCGTCCCTTGAGCGCGAACAGGCCCTGCGGGCGCTTCTGGATGAACAGGATGATCATCACCAGAACGAAGATCTTCGCCAGCACGGCACCGGAGAACGGCTCGAGGAACTTCGAGATCGATCCCAGGCCGAGCGCCGCGATGGCGGTGCCGGCGAGCTGGCCCACGCCGCCGAGCACCACGACCATGAACGAATCGACGATGTAGCTCTGGCCCAGGTCCGGGCCGACGTTGCCGATCTGCGAAAGTGCCACGCCGCCGAGCCCCGCCACGCCGGAGCCGAGACCGAAGGTGAGCATGTCCACGCGGTGGGTCGGCACGCCGGTGCAACTTGCCATCGACCGGTTCTGCGTCACGCCACGCACGAACAGGCCCAGGCGGGTGCGGTTGATCACCAGCCATACCGCGCCCAGAACCGCGAGCGCGAAGCCGAGGATGACGATGCGGTTGTAAGGCAGTACCGAGCCGCCGGCGAGCTGGATCCCGCCCGACAGCCACGACGGATTCTCGACCTCGACGTTCTGCGCTCCGAAGAAGGTGCGGCAGGTCTGGATCAGCAGCAGGCTGATGCCCCACGTGGTGAGCAGCGTCTCGAGCGGACGGCCATAAAGCCAGCGCAGCACGCCGCGTTCGAGCGCCATGCCGACCGCCGCGGGGACCAGGAACGCGACCGGCAGGGCCGCGACAACGTACCAGTCGAAAGCTCCCGGCAGGTACGAGCGAAAGATGCCCTGCACGACGTAGGTCGCGTAGGCGCCGATCATGAGGAACTCGCCGTGCGCCATGTTGATGATGCCCATCAAGCCGTACGTGATGGCGAGTCCGAGCGCAGCCAGCAGCAGGATCGAGCCCAGCGAAAGGCCGGTGAACAGGCTGACGCCGAGTTCGACCGTGCGCAGCCGGCGGTTGATCTGGTCGAGCGAGCCCTGGGCGGCAGCCCGCACGCGCTCGTCGGCCTCGGGATAGCTGCCGTCCTTCTGCCTGGTGAGCAGGGTCGAAAGAACCTGGCGCACCTGCGGATCGTCGCTCGCGGCGAGGGCCTTGGCGGCGCGCACGCGCACCTCGACGTCGTTGCTCTTGAGCCCCAGCGATGCCGCGGCGAGCTGAAGGATGGCTTTTACTTCGGCGTCGGATTCCTTCGCCAGCGCCGCGTGCAGGATCGGCAGCAGTTCGTCGTTGTCGCTCCCCTGCAGTTCCTTGGCTGCCGCGAGCCGCGTCTGGCGGTCGGGTGCGGAAAGCTTCAGCCCGGCCAGCGCGCTGTCGATCTCGCCGCGCAGGCGGTTGTTGACGACGACCGTCTCGAGTCCGGCCGGCGCGGAGCCGAGCGGATCGCCCGTGGACGCGTCGGCGATATTGCCGCCGGAGACGATGACCGCACGGCCGCTCACCACGGCCAGCGCGTCGTTGGCCAGCGCATCGAGCACCGCCGCCCCGCGCGGTTCTCCGCTCGCGCCGATCTTGCGCACCGCTGCGACCCGCACGTCGGGGTCGTCGCTGCCAAGCTGGGTCAGCAGTGCGGGATCGAGCGCGGCGCGCGCGCATGGCGCGCCAGCGAGCCAGAGCAGGCATGCAAGAACGCATGCCGCGATGACCCGTAGCGGATCTCGCCCTCGAAGTGCCTGCGCGCGCATCGTCGCTTCGTCTTTCCGTGCATGGCGCGAACGCGCCCCCCGGAGGCAGCGGGCACGGCGAACGGCAACCGCCGCTGCCGTACCCTCGACCGCAGTTCAGACCGGCGTGTCGGGCTTCTTCTCGTTACCGGGGATGAACGGGCTCCACGGCGCCGCGCGGACCGGCCCGGGAGTCTTCCAGACGACGTTGAACTGGCCATCTGCGCGCACTTCGCCGATGAAGACGGGCTTGTGCAGGTGATGGTTCTTCTCGTCCATCTTGACGGTGAAACCGCAGGGCGCCGCGATCGACTGGCCGCCGACGGTCGCGATCACCGCCTCCGGCTCGGTGCTCTTCGCCTTCTCGACCGCCTGCTTCCACAGGTTGATGCCGATCCAGGTCGCCTCCATCGGGTCGTTGGTGACGACCTTGTCGGCGTTGGGCAGGTTCTTGGCCTTGGCGTAGTCCTTGTAGGCCTTGATGAACGACTCGTTCACCGGGTTCTTGAGCGACATGAAATAGTTCCAGGCCGCCAGGTGGCCGACCAGCGGCTTGGTGTCGACGCCGCGCAGCTCCTCTTCACCGACCGAGAACGCCACCACCGGCACGTCCTTCGCCTTCAGCCCGGCGTTGCCGAGCTCCTTGTAAAACGGCACGTTCGAGTCGCCGTTGATGGTGGAGATGACGCAGGTCTTGCCGCCGCCGGCGAACTTCTTCACGTTGGCGACGATGGTCTGGTAATCGCTGTGGCCGAACGGGGTGTAGATCTCCTCGATGTCCTGCTCGGACACGCCCTTGCTCTTCAAAAACGCGCGCAGGATCTTGTTGGTGGTGCGGGGGTAAACGTAGTCGGTGCCCAGGAGGAAGAAACGCTTCGCCGCGCCGCCGTCCTTGCTCATCAGGTATTCGGTGGCGGGAATCGCCTGCTGGTTCGGTGCCGCGCCCGTATAGAAGACGTTCTTTTCGAGTTCCTCGCCCTCGTACTGCACAGGATAGAACAGCACGTGGTTCAATTCCTTGAACACCGGCAGCACGCTCTTGCGCGACACCGAAGTCCAGCAGCCGAAGACGACGGCCACCTTGTCCTGGGTGATCAGCTGGCGCGCCTTCTCGGCGAAGAGCGGCCAGTTCGACGCCGGATCGACCACCACCGCCTCGAGCGGCCGCCCCATCACGCCGCCCTTGGCGTTGATCTGCTCGATGGTCATCAGCGCCGTGTCCTTCAGCGCGGTCTCCGAGATCGCCATCGTTCCCGACAACGAATGGAGGATCCCGACCTTGATCGGTGTCTTGGCTTGTGAAAACGCAGTGGAGATGCTGGTGCAGGAAAGCGCGACTGCACCGGAAGCCTGCAACATTTGCCGCCGGTTCATGCTCATGTGTTCCCCTCCGAGGTCTCGCGTCGACGCGACGCGGCTCGCATACGCACTACAAGATCCGTGCCGCCCGCCGCAGGGCGCCGGATCGAGGGGAAGCGGCGTGCATCGAGTGCCTGACGCACCGCGCTGGGGCGATGGCGCCGGTAGGCCGCACGCCGGCGGTGCGACTGGCACGGGAATGGGCGCGCGGGGTCCTGCGAATGTGCTAGCGGGATTCGAATCCGGTGCGCGGGCGTGCGGGCCACCAATGCGCCAGCTCGTCCGCGCTCATCGGCCTGGCGCAGAAGTAGCCCTGCACTGCATCGCAGCCCATTCCGCGCAGCATCGCGAACGTCGCCGCGTCTTCGACCCCTTCAGCCACGGCGCGCAAATCGAAGTTGTGCGCGAGGTCGATCACCGAACGCACGATCTGCATGTCCTCGCGCCGCGTCATCATGCTTGCGATGAACAGTCGATCGATCTTGAGCTCCGTCAGCGGCATGTCGCGCATGCGCGCGAAGGAGGAATGACCGGTGCCGAAGTCGTCGATCGACAGGCGCGTTCCGAGCGCGGCCAGCTTGCGCATTACGGACAGCGTCGAATCGCCGTCGCGCACGATCGAGTTCTCCGTGACCTCGAGCACGAGCCGCCCGGGCGCTAGGTGCCATGCCGCCAACGCCTGCGCGACGCGTTCGGGCAATCCGCCGTCGGCCATCATGCTCGGCGACAGGTTGACCGCCAGATCGAGCTGCGCGCCCTGGTCGTCGAGGCTGGCTGCCTCGCGCATCGCGGTGTTCAGGACGAGCCGGGTCAGGCCATCCATCAATCCATGGCGCTCGGCGAGATCGACCAGGCGCGGCGGCGACAGCGGCGCTTCGCCCGGGGCGTGCGGCCAGCGGATCAGCGCTTCCACCGCCGACCAGGTGCTGCGCACGAGGTCGAACTGCGGCTGGAACGCGAGCTCGAGCTCGTTCGTCTGCAACGCACGCTGCAACGCCGGCAGGTGCGCGTCGTCATCGTGGTCCGCCATGTCGAAGCTGGCGAAGACCACGCGTGCATGGGCGGTCGCCGCCGCTTCGCAGGCGACATCGACGGCGCTCAGGATCTGCTCGATGGTGCGGCCGGCGAGCGGTGCGAGCGCGGCGCCGATCTGCGGCCGCAGCGCCGCGCCCTGGCTCATGCGCCCGAGCGCACGCAGGATGCGATCGCAGGCCAGGCGGGCGACGCCTTCCTGGCCGACCTTCGCAAGCAGGACGCCCACTTCGTCGCGGCTGCAAGCGGTGACCAGGTCGTCGGAGTGCAGCACGCCGGCGACCCGCTGCAGGACCTCGCGCAGCACGATGTCGGCGCCTTCCGTGGCAAGCAGCTTGATGCGGCGGTCGCGGCGCCGCAGGCGCAGGAGCAGAACGGTGAAGGCCGCAGAGGATGCGTTGGGCGAGTCGGCGAGCAGGGCGCACCGATTCTCGAGCGCCGCTTCGAACGCCGATCGTCCGACGATGCGCGCGACCGCGCGTGCCGGGACCGGCGCCCCGGCGCTCGCGCTGTCGGTCGGCAGGGTGTCCGGCATCGCCGATCCGTATCTCAGCTCGCGTACGGGGCCGCCCCGCCCCGCCAGGCGGCCATGGCGACAACCCGCCCTCGCTGGGGCGATGGAGGCGGGATGCGGATCTCGCGGGATCGAGTGGCCGAGGACATGCGCGCGCGCCTGACGGCCGCGGAGGAGTTCAAGTCGCAGTGTCCGGTCATGGCGACGCTCCGGGTCGGCGAAGTTGGCGGCAAAAGGACGCATATTTCTCACCATGCCACGGAGCGATGCCCCCTGTGGCGACGGGTCCGTTGCTGCAGTTGCGCAAGGATCCCGCCTAAAATGGCGGCCCGACTCGAAAGGCGAAGCCGATGGGCCCGCGTACCCCCACCGAGGATGGGCCCGCTGCCGAACTGTCCGCACAGGCTGCGCCCGTCACCGATACCGAATCGCGCCTGCGCGAGCTGCTGGGGCGCCGCATCCTGATCCTGGATGGGGCGATGGGCACCATGATCCAGCACCTGCGCCTGACGGAAGAGCAGTTTCGCGGTCTCGATCGCACGCAGCGATTCGCCTCGCACGCCGCCGATCTGCGCGGCAACAACGAACTGCTCTGCCTCACGCGCCCCGAAGTCGTGCAGGAGATCCACGAGGCATTCCTGGATGCCGGCGCCGACCTCGTCGAGACGAACACCTTCGGTGCCACGCGCATCGCGCAGGAGGACTACCGGCTCGGCGATCTTGCCTACGAAATGAACGTGGCTGCCGCGCGCATCGCGCGCGCGGCGTGCGAGAAATTCTCCGCCGCGGCGCGTCCGCGCTTTGCGATCGGCGCCATGGGACCGACGCCGCGTACGGCCTCGATCTCGCCGGACGTCCACGATCCGGGCGCGCGCAACGTCACGTTCGACGAGCTCGCCTTCGCCTACGGCGAGCAGGCACGCGGGCTGCTCGACGGCGGCGCGCAGCTGCTGCTGGTCGAGACGATCTTCGACACCCTCAATGCGAAGGCGGCGATCTTCGCGATCGAGGCCGAGTTCGAACGGCGCGCCCAGCTCGGCCTGGGGCGGGTCCCGGTCATGATCTCGGGCACGGTGACCGATGCATCCGGCCGCATTCTTTCCGGCCAGACCGTCGAAGCCTTCTGGCATTCGGTGCGCCACGCGCGGCCGCTCACTGTCGGGTTGAACTGCGCCCTGGGCGCTGCGCTGATGCGGCCGTACATCGAAGAGCTGGCGTCGTTGGCCGACACGTTCGTCAGCGTCTACCCGAACGCGGGCCTGCCGAATCCGATGAGCGAAACGGGCTTCGACGAGACGCCCGACGTCACCTCCTCGCTGCTTGCCGAGTTCGCTCGCGCCGGCTTCGTCAACATCGCCGGCGGCTGCTGCGGGACCACGCCAGACCATATTCGCGCCGTCGCCAAGGCGATCGAAGGCGTGGCACCGCGTGCGGTGCGGGCGGCGCCGGCCGCGCTGCGGCTGTCCGGGCTCGAGCCGCTCACGATCACGTCGGATTCGCTGTTCGTCAACGTCGGCGAACGCACCAACGTCACCGGCTCCAAGGCGTTCGCCCGTCTGGTGCTGAACGAGAAGTTCGAGGAAGCCGTCGTGGTCGCGCGCCAGCAGGTGGAAAGCGGGGCGCAGGTGATCGACGTCAATATGGACGAGGCGATGCTGGATTCGGCGCGCGCCATGACGCGGTTCCTGAACCTGATCGCGTCCGAGCCGGACATCGCGCGCGTGCCGGTGATGATCGACAGCTCCAAGTGGAGCGTGATCGAGGCCGGGCTGAAGTGCGTGCAGGGCAAGTCGATCGTCAATTCGATTTCGCTCAAGGAGGGCGAAGCGCCGTTCCTGCAGCAGGCGCGGCTGGCGCTGCGCTACGGCGCGGCGGTGATCGTGATGGCGTTCGACGAGCAGGGCCAGGCCGACACGTTCGAGCGCAAGGTCGGGATCTGCAAGCGCAGCTATGACCTGCTGGTCGGCCGGGTGGGCTTCGATCCGGAAGACATCATCTTCGACCCGAACATCTTCGCGATCGCCACCGGCATCGAGGAACACAACAACTACGCGGTGGATTTCATCGAGGCGACGCGCTGGGTCCGCCATCACCTGCCGGGCGCGAAGGTGAGCGGCGGCGTCAGCAACGTGAGCTTCAGCTTCCGCGGCAACGATCACGTGCGCGAGGCGATCCACACGGTGTTCCTGTATCACGCGATCCAGGCCGGCATGACGATGGGCATCGTCAACGCCGGCCAACTCGGCGTCTACGAGGACATCGAGCCGGAGCTGCGCGACCGGGTGGAAGACGTGGTGCTGAACCGCCGCCCCGATGCGGGCGAGCGCCTGGTGCAGTTCGCCGAGACGCTGAAGGCGGGCGGCAAGGAGAAGAAGGAAGACCTGGCCTGGCGGCGCGAGACGGTCGAGAAGCGGCTGTCGCACGCGCTGGTGCACGGCATCACGCAGTTCATCGTCGAGGACACCGAGGAATGCCGCGCCGGCATCGCGGCGCGCGGCGGCCGGCCGATCGAGGTGATCGAGGGCCCGCTGATGGACGGCATGAACATCGTCGGCGACCTGTTCGGCGCCGGCAAGATGTTCCTGCCGCAGGTGGTGAAGAGCGCGCGCGTGATGAAGCAGGCGGTGGCGCACCTGATCCCGTTCATCGAGGCGGAGAAGGCGGCGCACGTCGCGGCAGGCGGCGAGGCCAGGGCCAAGGGCAAAGTGGTCATCGCCACCGTCAAGGGCGATGTGCACGACATCGGCAAGAACATCGTCACGGTCGTGCTCCAGTGCAACAACTTCGAAGTCGTGAACCTGGGCGTGATGGTGCCGGCCGAGAAGATCCTGCAGACCGCGCGGGACGAGAACGCCGACATGATCGGGCTGTCGGGCCTGATCACGCCTTCGCTGGAAGAAATGGCGCACGTGGCGCGCGAGATGCAGCGCCAGGGCTTCACGATGCCGCTCCTCATCGGCGGCGCCACCACGTCGCGCGTGCACACGGCGGTCAAGATCGCGCCCAACTACACGCGCGGCCCCGTGATCTACGTCGCGGATGCGAGCCGCTCGGTCGGGGTCTGCCAGAACCTCGTCTCCGACGACGGGGCGACGCGGTTCATCGCCGAGGTGACGGCGGAATACGAGCGCGTGCGGGTACAGCACGCAGCGAAGAAGGGTCCGGAGCTGATCCCGCTCGCCGATGCGCGCGCGAACGCAAGCCGCATCGACTGGACCGGCTACGTGCCGCCGAAGCCGAAGTTCCTCGGCCGGCGCGCGTTCAGGAACTACGACCTGGCGATGATCGCGAAGTACATCGACTGGGGGCCGTTCTTCCAGACCTGGGATCTGCACGGGCCGTTCCCGCAGATCCTCGCCGACGAGGTGGTGGGCGAGCACGCGCGCCAGGTGTTCGCCGAGGGCGAGAAGATGCTGGAGCGCGCGATCGCCGAGCGCTGGCTCGCCGCGAACGCGTCGGTGGCGTTCTACCCGGCGAACAGCGTCGGCGAGGACATCGAGGTCTACCGCGACGATTCGCGCCGCGACGTGCTGTTCACCTGGCACGGGCTGCGCCAGCAGACGCGCAAGCCGGTGCTCGACGGGGTGCCGAATCCGAACCAGGCGCTGGCGGATTTCGTCGCGCCGAAGGCATCGGGCATCGCCGACTACATCGGGCTCTTTGCCGTGACCAGCGGCATCGGGCTGGACAAACGCGAGGCGATCTTCCAGGGCCGGCACGACGACTACGGCTCGATCATGCTGAAGGCGATCGCCGATCGCCTGGCCGAAGCGTTCGCCGAACTGATGCACGAACGCGTGCGGCGCGACCTGTGGGGCTACGCGGCCGACGAGCACCTCACCAACGAGGAACTCGTCCATGAAAAGTACCGGGGCATCCGTCCCGCGCCGGGCTATCCCGCGTGCCCTGAGCATGCGATCAAGGCGAAGATGTTCGAGGTGCTCGCCGCCGCCGACATCGGCATGGCGATCACCGAGAACTACGCGATGCTGCCCGCGTCGTCGGTGAGCGGCTTCTACTTCTCGCACCCGCAGGCGAAGTACTTCAACGTCGGCCGCATCGGCCGCGACCAGCTCGAGGAGCTGGCCGCACGCAAGCGCGAAGCGGTCGATGAACTCGAGCGCTGGCTGGCGCCGAATCTGAGCTGAAGCGGCGAGAGCCTGCAGCTGTACTCGGCGACTCTGCCCGCGCGGCGCGACAGGCGGTACCGCTCCGGGTTCGATTAGGTGGCGGTCGATGCTGCGCATCGACTCCCCTGCGCTGCTCGATCGGGCGTCGCGCCGCGCAACTCGCTGCGTTCGCTACGCTCTCTTCGCTCAGACAGGCGCGGCGAGTCAGAGGTAGAAGCGCGCTGCGCGCGCCGACGCCGGCCCTGCGCTGCTCGGCGCCCCCTATTCACCCTCCGGTTACCGCCTGCCGCGCCGCGGGGCGGCGTGGGTGCTGGGCGGGGGTGGCGCTGGATCTGCTGTTGCAGTTACTGGCGTGCTGGTGCTTGCGCTGTTCGCGGAGCGGCGAGGCGTCGCCTCGCGGCCAGATCCAGCCCTTGACGAAGGGTCTGCTCAGCGCGACGCAGAGTCTGGGTGCCGAAATTCGCACGTTTCGACCTTGTGTCGTTGCCCCGTCTGTTCGAGGTCGGCGCAAGCGCGGATCCGCTTCGGACAGCCAATTACTTCATACTTTGGCCCGACGCGACATCGCGATTCGCTCACCGGTCCCTCTGTTATTTGCAGGCATCCGTTTTCACAAAGGAAGACTCGATATTGAAAAGGGGTGCGTGCACCGATGCCGAACAACGGAAACTTTGGGCTGAGTGAACTGCACGAAACGCTTCAGGGCGGCGAGCGCGTGCTCATCCGCCGCGCGCGGTCTGGAGACATGACCTTGTACCCGGACTTCTTGAGCGATGTCAGCGCCCTGGATCTGCGACTTCGATTCTTTGGGCGGATTGCCGAGCTCAGCGCCGCTGAGATCAACAAGCTTGCTCATCTCGACTACAAGCATGAAATGGCTTTCGTAGCGCTCGACGAAGACACCGGCCAAATGCTCGGGCTCGTTCGTTTGAAGGACGAGCTCGACGAAAAGACCGCGGAATTCGCGATCTTGGTACGCTCACGGCTCAAGGGTCATGGACTCGGCTGGCTGCTGATGCGGCGTGTCATCGATTACGCAAAGGAAAAAGGTCTGCGGCGCGTCTATGGCGATGTGTTGGTCGAAAACACGACCATGCTGCAGATGTGCGCCGAACTTGGCTTTCACGAGGGAGACATGGGATCGGGCATGAGGCGCGTTGTGCTCGATCTCGAAAATATTAGCGGCCCGTGCACGCCGGCAACGGCAACCGCCGGCGGGGAGCAGTCGCTCGCCCCTAGGCGCTGACAGCGGGAATTCGCGCCAGAAGGCACGAAGAACTGACAAACGCGTAAAGAAGTGGGGGGCGAGCCGGCCCCCCACTCATATCTATTTTCTTGGACCGAGACGTTCGGTCAGGCTTTTTGCGCCAGCGGCTCCCAGATGCTGTTCTGCCTCGTCTCCGGCATCAGGAACAAGCCGAGGATGAGGCACACGGCCGGCACCGCGATCGGATAGATCAGGGCGTAGCCGAGACTGTGGGTGGCCTGATAGGCCGCGGTCGTGATGAGCGGCACCAAGCCGCCGCCCCAGCCGTTGCCGATGTGATAGGGCACCGACACCGACGTATAGCGGATGCGGCCGGGGAAGAACTCGGCCAGGAAGGCGCCGATCGGCCCGTACACCATGCCCACGTAGCAGACCATGATCGCCACGATCAGGATCGCGATCGGCATGTTGATGTTGCCGGGCTGGGTCACCGAACCAAGCCACGCATACAGCGGATAGTAAGTGACCGCGGCCAGAAACATGCCGCCCAAAATTACGGGCTTGCGGCCGATCTTATCCGACAGCGCGCCGAAGAAGATGAGCGACGGCGTGCCGATGACGAGGCCGATGCCCACGATCCAGGAGGTGGTCAGGTTATCGACCTTCGCGACCTGCTGCAGGTAGTAGAGCGCCCAGAACTGACCGCTGTACCAGACCACGCCCTGGCCGAGCACGATGATGGTGGCAATCAGCACGAACTTGATGTTGGAGCTGAGGAAGGCCTCCTTCCAGGGGTTCTTGCTGGTCTGTGCCTTGGCCTTGATCTCGGCGTAGATCGGCGATTCTGCGAACTGGCGCCGCACGTAGAAGGCGATGAACACCAGCAAGAAGGAGAACAGGAACGGGATGCGCCAGCCCCAGGCATTGAACTCATCGTTGCCGAGGTAGCCGCGGGTGACGATGATCACGATCAGCGACACCACGATACCGAGCGTCGGCGAGGTTTGCAGCCAGCCGGTGTAGTAACCGCGGCGCTTGTCCTCGACGTGTTCGGCGACATAGGTGATGGCGCCGCCGTACTGGCCACCCAGGCAGAGCCCCTGGATCATGCGCAGCACGAACAGGATGATGGCGGCGAGCAGGCCGATCTGCTCGAAGGTCGGGATCAGGCCGATCGCGCCCGTGCCCAAGGCCATGCCGCTGAGGGTGAGCAGGAAGGTGTATTTGCGGCCGACCCGGTCACCCAGCCAGCCGAACACGAAGGCGCCCAGCGGGCGGACCAGGAAGCCGGCGGTGAACAGCGCGATGGTGCTGAGCAGAGCCGCGATCGGGTGGCTCTTTTCGAAGAACTTGACCGACAAGACCGCGGCCAGGCTGCCGAAGATGTAGAAGTCGTACCACTCGATGACGTTGCCTCCCGCAGCGGCGAGAATCACCTTCCGAAAGTTGGCTGGAACCTGATAAGCCATATCAAATGCTCCCATTAGCCGGCGGAAAGCTACGGCAAGGTGTCCTCGGCGCCGGCACGCGCTGAGACTCCTCGGCCACCGTGCAAAACATGCGCCTAGCGCCGCGCATGGATCGACGGTGGATCGGGTCAAGGCAAAGGTAGACCATGGGCGTCGTGAACAGCGTCGGCGCCTGCAACAGCAGCAGGTCGCCGACCATCGCATAACGGCGGCGCCGCTCCGGGCCTCGGCCATGACCGAGCATCAGCGGCAGACGGGCGAGCAGGCGCGCACATTGTGGTCGTCATGATCGGGCGGAAGCGCCGCAGACACGCAGATCAACAGGGATCACCACCGCGAGTCATCGGGGCGTTCACATTCCGGTACTCGTTGAGATACACAATGAGATGCAGTCGATCCAGTGTGTGCATCGGCGGGGACTCGCGGATACGCGGCCGATGCCCTAGTGCTGCGCCCCCGAGCAAGAACTGTCTACGGTGCATTGCTCCTCCTCGGCGCCGGTCTTCGCCTGGCGCAGCATCTGCGATGCCTGCAAGATCACCGATGCCGGCCCGCGCTTCTAATAATTTCGCACTCGAGCACCGCAAGACTGCGCCGAATCGGTCGTTAGAGCAATGCCTTTACCGCCGCCCTCGCGCTCGGCGGGTTCGGCCAGCGCGAACTCTCTCGTGAGCTGAATTCCGCACTGCGACAGGGCCACCGTCGAAAAGTTCGTTCCGGAAATATCTTAGTCGTCCACATTGAAACCCGCTTGTTCGCCGCCGAACGGGTGCTCTGGGCCAGCGCCATGCGGCGCAAGCGTCATCGACGATGTCGGCCAGCTCGTCCCGGGCGCGAGTCGATGATCGATCGACACGACCACCGCACCGGCCGCAAGCAGGGCGGCGAGAAAGGTCGGGCGCGGTGTCGTGCGTGTTCGGAAGATCAGGCCGCCGCCGAGGATCCAGACGACTGCTGGCTCCGTCGCGCCGATCTCGGCGCCATATACGTCGAGCCTGACTACGCAGCCATCGAGGACACGATAGACGTACGTCTTGCCATCGAGCGACCCTGTCATGGATTCGATGCTGGAAGCCGACCCGGAAGACGTCGATCGACTGTTCATGCCTTCGACTGCGGCGCGGTGCTGGCCTTATCGACGCGGTCGCCTGCGGCGCGCGTTGTAGGCATTCGCGTTGTCCGGGAACCTTGATCACTGCGCTCGAGGCCGCTGACGGATGCGGATTCAACCGGTCAATGAATCGCTAGGATCGCGAAACGATGAGGTTCCTCACCTTCGGCGCGCGATGACAATTGGCGGCGCGGAATGACACGGGGCTTCCAAGGCTTGCAGCGCGACCGCAGAATCAGGGCCCATGCTCGACGTGCTCGTGATCGGCGGCGGCAACGCTGCCTTGTGCGCGGCGCTGATGGCGCGCGAGGCAGGCGCCTCGGTGCTTCTGCTCGAAGCGGCGCCGCGCGAATGGCGCGGCGGCAACACCGCGCACACCCGCAACCTGCGCTGCATGCACGACGCACCGCAGGACGTGCTCGTCGATGCATACCGCGAAGAGGAATATTGGCAGGACCTGCTGAAGGTCACGGGCGGACTCACCAACGAGAAGCTCGCGCGCCTGGTGATCCGTTCCTCCGCCACCTGCCGCGGCTGGATGCGCAAGTACGGCGTGCGCTTCCAGCCGTCGCTTTCCGGCGCGCTGCACACGGCGCGCACCAACGCATTCTTCCTCGGCGGTGGCAAGGCGCTGGTCAATGCGTACTACAGGTCGGTCGAGGCTCTTGGCGCGCGTGTTCGCTACGAGGCGCCGGTCGACCGGCTCGAACTGCAGGACGGGAACTTCAAGGCCGCATTCGTCGGCGACGAGCGCATCGAAGCCCGCGCCTGTGTGCTCGCCGCGGGAGGTTTCGAGTCGAACCGCGAATGGCTGCGCGCGGCGTGGGGACGTAACGAGCGCGGCGAATGGCCGGCGGACAACTTCCTGATCCGCGGCACGCGCTACAACACCGGCGCGCTGCTGCGCTTCATGATCGACGCGGGCGCCGACGTGGTCGGCGATCCGACCCAGGCGCACATGGTGGCGATCGATGCGCGCGCGCCGCTTTACGACGGCGGCATCTGCACGCGCATCGATGCAGTCACCCTGGGCGTGGTCGTCAACCGCGACGCGGAGCGCTTCTACGACGAGGGCGAGGATTTCTGGCCCAAGCGCTACGCGATCTGGGGCCGCCTGATCGCCCGGCAGCCCGGGCAGATCGCGTGGTCGATCATCGACGCGAAGGCGATCGGCCGCTTCATGCCGCCAGTGTTCCCGGGCGCCACGGCGGATTCGCTGCCGGCGCTCGCGCGCCAGCTTGGTCTCGACGAAACGCGCTTCGTCGCGACGCTGCAGCGATACAACGCCGCGTGCCGGGGCAACGCGTTCGATCACACGCGGCTCGACGACTGCCGCACCGAGGGCCTGCAGCCCGCAAAAAGCCACTGGGCGCGGCCGATCGAAACGCCGCTCTTCTACGGCTACGCCCTGCGTCCCGGCGTCACGTTCACGTATCTCGGTCTCGAGGTCGATGCGGACGCGGCGGTCCGCTTCGGCGGCCGGCCGAGCCCGAATCTTTTCGTCGCCGGCGAGATGATGGCGGGCAACGTGCTCGCTCAGGGCTACACCGCGGGCGTTGGCATGACGATCGGCACCGCGTTCGGGCGCATCGCCGGCAGCAACGCGGCCGCGGCAGCAAGCGGACGGCGCGCTTGAGCATGCCGTCGCTCCCGCTGGCAGCGGCGACGCCCGCGGAGACCGAGGTCGCGCGCCAGCTGCGCATCTGCAACGCGTGTCGGTACTGCGAAGGCTTCTGCGCCGTGTTCCCCGCGATGACGCGCCGGCTCGAGTTCGGCAAGGCCGACGTCCACTATCTGGCGAATCTCTGCCACGGCTGCGGCGCGTGCCTGCATGCGTGCCAGTACGCGCCGCCGCACGAGTTCGCGGTCGTCGTACCGCAGGCCATGGCGCGCGTGCGCGGACAGACGTATTCCGACTACGCGTGGCCGCGCGTGTGCGCGGCTTTGTATCGGCGCAACGGGCTGGCCGTCGCGCTCGCGCTTGCGGGCGCGTTTGCGCTCTTCCTCGTTCTCGCGGCGACGCGCGACGGCTCGCTGTGGCAGGCGCAGCCCAGCGGCGATTTCTATCGTGTCCTCCCGCACGGCCTGATGGTGGCGCTGTTCGGCCCGGTGTTCTTGCTTGCCGTGATGGCTCTCGGCGTCGGCGTGGTGCGTTTCTGGCGCGACATCACGCCGGGCGTGGTGCCGCGCAGGGCCGCGGCGGAGGCCGCGTGCGACGTGCTGCGTCTCAAATACCTGGACGGCGGCCACGGCGAAGGGTGCAACGAAGAGGACGACCGGTTCACGCTCGCGCGCCGGCGCTGGCATCAGCTCGCCTTCTACGGCTTCCTGCTTTGCTTTGCCTCCACCTGCATCGCGACGCTGTATCACTATGGCTTCGGCTGGCGCGCGCCATATCCCGTGACGAGCCTTCCGAAACTGCTCGGCATCACCGGCGGGCTCGGGCTGTTCATCGGGGCGGCCGGGTTGCTGCGGCTGAACCGCGCGCGCCCGGCGCTTGCCGGCGATGCCGCGCAGCAGCCGATGGATCGCGCGTTCATCGCGCTGCTGCTGCTCGTCGCGGGAACCGGTTTGCTGCTGCCGATCTTGCGAAGCACCGGAGCGCTGGGCGTGCTGCTCGCGCTGCACCTCGGCGCGGTGATGGCGTTGTTCCTCACGCTGCCGTATGGCAAGTTCGCGCATGGCGTCTATCGTTGTGCGGCGCTGCTCAAATGGGCCGTCGAGCGGCGCCGGCCGAACACGCTCGGATTGAGCGACGATTGATGCGGGGAGACAGGCATGAGACGAATCGTCCTGGGATGCGCCATCGCGGTGCTCGCTCTCGCCGGGACAGCGCCGGCGCAGGAATTTCCGAAGAAGTCGATCACGCTGATGGTCGGCTTCGCCGCCGGCGGTGCGGCCGACACCGCGGCACGCGTCATCGCGCGCAAGCTATCCGAGAACCTGGACGTGCCGGTGGTGGTCGAAAACCGCGCCGGCGCGGGCGGCAACATCGCGCACCAGCTCGTCGCGCACGGCGAGGCGGACGGGAGCCTCATCCTGCTCGGATCGATCGGGCCGCTCGCGATCGCGCCGCACCTGACCAAGGTCGGCTATGACCCGCAGAAGGATCTCGCGCCGCTCACGATGGGCATGAATTTCCCCAACGTGCTCGTCGTGCACGCGGGGCTCGGCGTGAAGACGCTCGCCGAATACATCGCGCTGGCGAAGAAAAACCCCGGCAAGCTGGACTACGCGTCGACCGGTCCGGGGTCGGCGTCGCATCTCGCCGGGGAGCTCTTCAACCAGCGCGCCGGCGTCGACATCGTGCACGTGCCGTACAAGGGCGGCGCGCCGGCGCTCACCGACCTGCTTGCCGGGCGGGTGGCGTCGTACTTCTCGACGCCGTCGACCGCGGGACCGTACATCGCCAATGGACAGTTGATTCCGCTCGCCACGACGGGACTTGCGCGGCCGTCGTTCATGCCCGACGTGCCGACGCTCGCCGAGTCCGGGTTCCCCGGTTTCAACGCGACCAACTGGTATGCGTTCGTGGCGCCCGGCAAGACGCCGGAACCGATCCTCGAGCGCTGGAACCAGGAACTGGTGAAGGCGCTCAACGCGCCCGACGTGCACGACGAACTGCTGAAGCACGGCCTGACGCCGATGCCCGGCACACGCGAGGAACTCGCCCGCTACATCGAGAGCGAATCGAAGAACTGGGCGCAGGTGATCAGGGAGCGCCACATCACGGTCAACTGACCGCCCGGGTCCCCTCATCTCCCTCCTGCACCTGCGCGGGAGCGGACTCGCGCGGAAAATCGTCGACCTGGATCACCCGGTCGACCGCACGCAGGTACTCCAGGGCGCGCACCGGCTCGTGTGCGCCTTGCGCCGCCGCCTCCAGCGAATCGGCGCGGCGCACCAGCTTGTTCAACGCCGGCGCCTCGTCGCCCAGCTCGGCCGCGAGCTCCAGCGCGCGCATGAGATCGAGCATGCCGCCGGACTTCGGCTTCGTGATGTCGGGGCACAGGCGCTCGATCAGGTGGCGGTCGGTCCGCAACGCTTCGGTGAACGCGAGCAGCTGGCGGTCGCGCAACGGCGCGAGGAAGCGCGTGCCGCGCAGGATGATCGCGCCCAGCCAGCGACGCGCGGGCGAGGGCAGGTTGGCATAGAGATCGCGCAGCGCGGATGCGGCGCGGTCGAGCTCCACGCGCACCGCGGCGCGGGCGAACGGCAGCAGCGCCGCATCACCGTCGACCTCGTAGCGCCAGACGGATGCGGCAGCGAGATAAAGGTGCGCGAGCACGTCGCCCAGGCGCGCGGACAGCAGCTCCATGCGTTTGAGCTTGCCGCCGAGCATCCCCATCGCGACGTCGGCCGTCAGAGCGTACTTCGCGCTCAGCCTCGCGATAAGGCGTGCTTCCTTGCGCAGGTCGGCCGGCGGCCGGCCGATCACCGGCGCACCGAAGAGGCTGCAGGCGAGATTGCGCGCCACGTGGCGCAGATGGCCGAGCAGGGCCTTGCCGAGCCGGGTCGCGTCGCCCGCCTGCACGGCGCTCATCTCCTCGAACACGTAGGGATGACAGCGCACCGCGCCCTGGCCGAAGATGATCAGCGCGCGGGTGAGGATGTTCGCGCCCTCGACGGTGATGGCGATCGGTGCGTGGCAATAGGCGACCGCGAGCAGGTTCGGCGGGCCGCGCATGATTCCCTTGCCGCCGAGGATGTCCATCGCGTCGTTCACGGCGCGCCGTCCGGCTTCGGTCAGTTGCACCTTGAGGATCGCGCTCGCGACGCTCGGCCTTTCGCCGTGATCGAGCGCCGCCGCGGTGAAGCGGCGCGCGGCGTCGGTCGCATAAAGATCGACGGCCAGACGCGCGATCACGCCCGCGACCGCGTGGAACTTGCCGATCTGCAGCCCGAACTGTTCGCGCACGATGCCGTAACCGTGTGCGACGTAGAGCGAGGACTGCTGCAACGCTGCGCCGAGCGCGGGCAGCGAGATCGCGCGCCCCGCGGCGAGGCTCTCCATCAGCATGCGCCAGCCGCGGCCGATGTTGGCTTCGCCGCCGATCACCCAGTCGACCGGCACGAACACGTCGTGCCCGTCGATCGGCCCGTTCATGAACGCGCTGTCCATCGGCCGATGCCGCCGGCCGATGTGCACGCCCGCGTAGGGAACGGGGATCAGCGCGCACGTGATGCCGAGCTCGCGTTCGCCTTCGGAACGGGTTTCGTCGCAGGCATGGAACGCGAGGCCGACCACCGTCGCCACCGGAGCCAGCGTGATGTAGCGCTTGGCGAACGTCACGAGAAAACCGCGCGTCCTGCGCCCTTCGAAGTCGCGTTCGACCAGCACGCCGCGATCCGGCACCGATGCCGCATCCGAACCGGCGTACGGCGACGTGAGCGCGAAACACGGCAGATCGCGACCGTCGGCCAGCCGCGGCAGGTAGTGCTCCTTTTGTGCCGGCGTGCCGTAACGCAGCAGCAGCTCGGCCGGGCCGAGCGAATTGGGCACCATCACCGTCACCGCGGCGGCGACGTTGACGGTGGCGATCCGGGTCACGACCGTCGCGTGCGCAAAGTGACCGAAGCCGAGGCCGCCGAATTGCTTCGGAATGATCATGCCGAAGAAGCGCTTCTCCGCCAGGAATCGCCACACTTCGGGCGGCAGGTCATGCTGCTCGTCGATCCGGTAGTCGTCGAGCAGGCTGCACAGGGACGGGATCTCGTTGGCGAGGAAAGCCTCCTCCTCGGCAGTCAGGCGATTCGGCCCGGCGGCGCGCAGCGCGTCGAAGTCGGGGCGACCGGAGAAGAGCCTGCCCTCGTAGCCGACCGTGCCGGCTTCGAGGGCGGCGCGTTCCGTGTCTCCCATCGGCGGCAACGCGCGCGAAAACGGCTTCAGTGCGCGACGCCCGAGGAACGATGCGAGGCTCATCTTCAAGCCCCCTGGTACGCGAGTGAACCGCCGCTACGAGGGCGGGCGGATCATTCCCGCCGGCCCTCGCTCTTCGAGGGTTCGCTCTTCACGTAGGCCTCGTGCAGGGTGACCACGGGCTGGCTGACCTTGCGCAGCCGCATGTTCAGCAACTCGACGAACACCGCAAAGCCCATGGCGAAGTAGACGTAACCTTTCGGCACTTCGACGTCGAAGCCTTCCGCGATCAGCACCAGCCCGATCATCATCAGAAACGATAGCGCCAGTACCTTGATGGTCGGATGCCTGCTCACGAACCGATGCACGTAGCCGGAGACCACCATCATCAGGATCACCGACAGGATGATCGCCACCGCCATGATCCGGATGTCGCGCACCATGCCGATCGCCGTGATGATCGAATCGAGCGCAAAGACGACGTCGAGCAGTGCAACCTGGGCCAGCACCGCGGCAAAGCTTGCCCGCACCGTCGCCCCCTTGACGTCGGCATCGCCTTCCAGCCTCTGGTGCAATTCGCCCACGGCCTTGTAGATCAGGAACAGCCCGCCGGCGATCAGGATGAGGTCGCGCCACGAAATGCTGTTGCCGAAAATGCTGAACAGCTCGGCGGTCAGCCCCATGATCCAGACGATGGAGAACAGCAGCGCGATGCGCCCGAACGCAGCGAGCGTCAGTCCGATCAGGCGGGCGCGATCCTGCTGGTGCGGCGGCAGCTTGCCGGCAAGGATCGCGATGAAGATCACGTTGTCGATGCCAAGCACCAGTTCGAGCGCGGTCAGCGTGACCACGGCGACCAGTGCCTCGGGGGTGAGCAGCCAATCCAGCATCATGTTCTCCGGGTCGAGGGAGGAGCGGCGGACGCGATGATGCATGACCGCCGACTCCGGGTTCTCCCGCGGCTTGCCGTGGCGCTCCTGTGCCTCGTCATCGGCGCCTGCACACGCAGCGATCCCGAGCGCGAGCTGCGCGCGACGATCGACCGCATGGCTCGCGCGATCGAAAGACGGGCGCCCGCCGACCTGCTCGATCATCTCTCCGATGATTTCACCCGCGAGTCGGGCGCGTTTGGCAAGGGTCGATGCGAAGCGCGTGCTGGCGGGCGTACTGCTGCGCAACGAGAAGATCACCGTGACCGCGGTCGTCACCTCGATCGACATCCGCGGCGATCGCGCCCGCACCCGGCTTCGCATCGTTGCGACCGGGGGCTCGGGCTTGCTGCCGGAGCGTGGCCAGACCTGGGACTTCGATGTCGCCTGGCGGCGCGAAAACGGAACGTGGCGGGCGTTCAATGCCGAGTGGCAGGAAGGTCTCTGATCGGGGTCAGCCTGACGCCGCGGACTTTCCCCGGTCCACGAACTGCCCGCGGGGAGTGCCCGCCTCATGGCCCATCGATGCCGTGTTGCAGCAACTCACATGCATTCAATTGCACCTCGACGCTCGCGAGCCGCGAGCGGGAGGCGCAAAAGGGTCATACCGAGTTCCTTGAATCAGAAACTATACTGACTCAGCTTCGGTTCTCTGGGTGTCGAGTGCGCAAGGCGACACATAGACGTTTCGAAGCGTCGCTGCTTCGGTCTCGCAAGTTTTCTCCCGCTCGCTCTCCTATAACGCATCACAACCTGAAGGGGACATGCATGAGTAAGTGGTGCAAGCGTTCCGCGCTATCGCTGGCCATGGCGATGTTGCCCTGGTCGCTATCGACTGCGGCCGACATCGACGGTATGCGCCTGCTCAACGCCGACAAGGAACCCGGCAACTGGATGACGTATCACAGTTCCTACAAGTCATGGCATTACAGCGCGCTCGACCAGATCAACACCGGCAATGTCGCGAACCTGCGCGAAGCCTGGTCGCACGTAGCAAGCCGCTCGGTGCGTGGCTTGCAGTCGTATCCGCTCGCCGCTGACGGCGTTCTCTACTACTCAGGTTCTTACAACCAGGTGTGGGCGCTCGACGGCGCTACCGGCGAGGTGCTCTGGCAGTACAAGCAGAAGCTCAATGAGGATCTGGTCGCGCGCCAGACCCACTCCCCCTACAACCGCGGCATTGCGCTCGGCTACGGCAACATCTACATGGGCACGCTCGACGGCAAGCTGGTCGCAATCGACATGAAGACCGGCAAGCTGAATTGGGAAACCAAGTTGGTCGATTCCGAAAAGCTGACCGTCGGGTTCACCGGCGCGCCGCTGCTGGTCAAGGACAAGGTCATCATCGGCGCGCAGGGTGGAGAGTGGCCGAGCCGCGGCCCGATCTTCGGCGTGGATGCCAAGACCGGCAAGCAGGTATGGCGCTTCTTCACAGCGGGCGGGGAAGAGAACAACGGCGACGCGCGCAATACCTGGCTGAACGATTCGTGGAAGACCGGTGGTGGCGGCGGCTGGATGCCGGGCGGCTACGACGCCGAGACGAACTCGGTCTGGTGGGGGACTGCCAACCCTGCTCCGCTGTTTGACTGGTCCGGCCCGGATTACAAGACCAAGGGCGCCCGTCCGGGCGACAACCTTTATACGACATCGGTCCTCTTGCTCGATCCCGACACCGGCAAGCTGAAGAGCTTCCACCAAGAGCTGCCGCATGATGCGTGGGACTTCGACAGTGCCACGGGCGAATTCATCATGCTTGAGAAGGACGGCAAGAAGTACACGGTCCATCCGAGCAAGAGCGGGTTCGTCTGGGTATATGACCGCAATGCCAAGGTGCAGAACGTCTGGCGTCTGGTGAAGAACATCAACTTCGTCAAGGACATCAAGGCCAATGGCGACTTGGTCGGTCGCCGTGACGGCACCGAGGGCAAGCAGGCCGAGCCGCTGTGCCCGTACATAGCCGGGGGCATGAGTTGGAATATGGGGTCGTACAACCCGAAGACCGGCATGATGTACAAGGTCGGCAACGAATGGTGCATGACACTCGACATCAAGAAGACCACGCCGATCCTCGAACCTGCCGCACAGTTGAACATCGGTGCAGACTTCCAGATCGTCAACCCGCCGGGCGACAAAGCGCGTGGCCACGTGTCGGCGCGGGATCCGGTCACTGGCAAGATGGCCTGGGAGATCAATTTCCCGGAGCCCCCGCTCGCGAGCTTGCTCTCCACCGGCGGCAACCTGCTGTTCGTGCCCGATGCGCGTGGCTGGCTGCATGCCTATGACGCGACCACCGGCAAGGAACTGTGGAGTCACAACGACGGTCAGGGGCACAATGGTGGCATCATCACCTACACGGCCAAGGGCAAGCAGTACATTGCGGTAGCCACCGGCTGGGGCGGACTTGCCGGCGACGACTACGCCGGTTTCTTCGGCGGTCCGTTTCCGCAGATGCCTAAGGACTCCGGCGTGCTGAAGGTATTCGCGCTGCCTTGAACGGGCTCTGGATCAACCAACGGCGCGCCACCGGCTTCGGCGGCGCGCTTTTTTTTGGCTCTGCACCCCTTTGCCATGACTCGGTCTCGTTTCGTTCCAGGGTTGCTCCTCCTTCTCGGCACGATCGCCACGGCGCAGACGGAGAAGCCCGGCCCGATGCAATCCGGGACGCACACTCAGAGCGACACAAGCAAGCCCGCCGATGCAGCCCCGGTTTCCAATGCAGATGCAGGGCAGTTCGATGTTCCCAAGCTGTTTGCGACCACGTGCGGCTGGTGTCATCTCGATGGCGGGCGCGTGATCGGCAAAGGTCCCCAGTTGATGGGGACCACGAAGACCGACGCGGAGATCAAGTCGCGTATTCGCAATGGCAAGCCCGGGCAGATGCCTGCGTTCGGTCCAATGTTCAACGACGACCAGCTCAATGCAATCGTTGCTTACATCCGGGGGCTGAAATAGTGAAGAAGCTGCTCATGCTGGTCGCGCTCGCGCTGCCGTGGGCCGCAGTCGCGTCGCGGCCGCTGGATGAAATTCGCGCGCGCGGCGAAATATCCGTCTGTGCCAATCCGAATGCGCTGCCTTTTGCGAGCGACAAGCCCGAGACACCCGGTTTCCAGATCGAGATCGCGCGCGCAATTGCGCAGCAGATGGGTCTTCGCTTGCACGTCGACTGGATCGTCCCGCGTTACCGCGCCTCGATGGTCGACTGCGACATGCTGATGGATGCGATCGCGCGGCCCGACGTCGAAACGCCGCCGTCGATCAAATTGTCGGTGCCGTACCATATCAGCGGCGTGGCGCTAGTGTTCGGGCCGGGCAAAAGGACGGTTGCAACCTATCGCGACCTGCAGGCGGGAATGAGGGTCGGGGTGATGATGAGTTCGATGGCAAGCTTCATCGTGAGCAAGACACCCGCGACGATGGTGCCGTTTGGATTCGAAGACGATCTGGTCGCCGCGATCGCGAACGGCGAGATCGACGTGGGCGCAATTTCGCCAGCCACCGCCGGCTACCACAACCTGAAGAATCCCGGTCGCACCGTCATCGTCGTGCATGCCGAAGACACCGAGCCCGATTTGAAGTGGCCGGTGGCGGTTGGCTTGCGCCGCGCCGACCCTGCGTTGGTTGCGGCGGTCAATGGCGCGCTGTCGAAACTCGTCGACGACGGCGCGATCGGCGAGATCTACAAGAGGTACGCGGTCGACTATCGCCGTCCGTAATTGGTATCTGACCCCATTTTGCCTTTTCACCTTTGGAAGTCGGCCCCGCCGTACGCAGGACGGCTCGAGGCGATCGTCGTGCGCGGCAACTCGCGCGATGCGGCGCGCCGCATCGAGGCGACCACCGCGATCGCGGGCGTCGGACTCGCCGACGACCGGCTCGGTCAACGCGGCAGCGCCGAACTTTCGACCCGCCAGGTGACGCTGATCCAGGCGGAGCACCTGCCGGTGATTGCGTCCCTGGCGCGCGTCGACGCGGTCGATCCGGTGGGGCTGCGCCGCAATCTGGTGGTCTCGGGGCTGAACCTGTCGGCGCTCAAGAATGCCCGCGTGCGCGTCGGCGCAGCGGTGCTGGAGATCGTCGGGCCCTGCCAGCCGTGCTCGCGCATGGAGACGGAGATCGGCCGTGGCGGCTACGCCGCAATGCGCGGCCACGGCGGCTGGACCGCACGTGTGCTGCAAGGTGGCGCGCTGCGGGTCGGCGACGCGGTGCGTGTCGAAGCCGCCGCGACCGGTCAGGCCGCCAGCCGGTAGGTATTGCGCCCGGCCGCCTTGGCCTCGTACATCGCACGATCCGCGCGCTGGAGCAACTCCGCCTCGGACTGCGCATGGTCGGGGAAGACGGCGACGCCGATGCTGGCCGAAGCGCGCAGCTGGACCAGGCCGTGTTCGATCGGCGTGGCGATGCCGTCGTTCAGGCGCGCCGCAAGCGCGGAAAAGTCGTCGTCGTTGTCGCGCGCCTCGGCGACCACGACGAACTCATCGCCTCCGACGCGCGCCACGAAGTCGCCGCCGCGCACGACCTCCCGCATGCGTTCGCCCACCCGGCGCAGGAGCGCATCGCCAGCGGCGTGACCATGGCGGTCGTTGATCGGCTTCAGGTCGTCCAGGTCGATCCACAAGACGCCCACGCGGTGGCCGGCACGGCGCGCGTGCGCCAGGATCTGCGGCAGGCGGGCGTCGAGCTGCGCGCGGTTGGCCAGGCCGGTCAGCGTGTCTTCGGCGGCGGCGCGCCGCGCTTCCTCGCGTTCGCGCCGGATCACCGCGATCTGCTCGGCAAGGCCGAGCGACAGCACGAGCATCTCGAACATCGTGCCGATCTGCAGCCCGTGTTCGGTCACCCAGTTGACCGGGAAGTAGCCGAAGTTGCGCAGGAACAGGAACGCCGCGCCCACCACGGGCAGCGTGATCGCCACCGAGACGTACGCGGCCGGCCGGCTGTGCACGGCGAGCCAGTGATACAGCGCAACGGTGTAGACGGCCGAGATCACGATGATCCCGTAGAACATCGTGGTCCAGAAGACGAGCAGGCGCGGCAGGAACGGCAGCGTCACCGTCAGGGCGACGCCGAGCCACTGCAGCGGTACGAGCCAGCGATCGATGCGGGGCGATGCCGTGCCGATGCCGAGGTACATGCGCCCGAACAGCATGATGCTGGTCGCCGCCAGCAGCACCGACAGGTAGTTCGACTTGTCGGCGACCGCGGGCAGTTCGGGATAGATGTAGAGATTGGCGAGCCCGTTCTGCGTCGCCATGAAGTAGATCATCGCGGCCGTGTAGACGACGTACGCGAGGTAGACACGCGCACGCAGGCCCGCGAACAGCGCGAGATTGAACAGCAGTAGCGCGAACAGGCAGCCGTAGTAGCCGCCGAGCAGCAGCATCTCGCGATCGCGCGAATAGCGCAGCGCGTCGTCGCGCCAGATCGACAGCGGCAGGCTCAGCAGGCCCAGGTTCTGGTAGCGGAGGAAATAGGTCGTGTCCCCCCCGGGTGTCGGTGCGGCGGGAAACAGGAACAACCGATCGGGGATCTCGCGGTCGGAGACGCGCGAATGATCGCCGCCGATGCTCATGCGAAATCCGCCCTCCGGTTTCGGGACGTACAGCGTCACGTAGTCGGCAAACGGATATGCCAGCTCGAGCACGCGTGCCGCTGCGTCGCCGGGCGCCGCACGCACCGTGAACTTGATCCAGACGACGGAGTAGATGTGCCCCAGGTTGCGCGGATCGCCGGCCGGGCGGACGAAACGGTTGGCCATCTCGGGCCGGGTGACGTCATCGATGTCGAGCTGGCCCGTGGTGTCGACGTAGAGCAGCAATGCGTCGTTGAGGACGACGCGTGCCGCCTGCGGGTCGAGTTCCACGACCGGGTCGTCAGCGGCGCCGGCGGCGGTCGCGACGACGAGCGCAATCAGGGCTGCGCACAGGTTGCCGGCGAGCGCCCACGGGAAGAAGTCCAGACGACAGCGCATCGGGTTGTCGACTCTCGAACGACCGTCGCTCGCCTGATGGCGGCTAGGAGGCCCGCCTGATTGCGGGCGATTGTACGGAGCCGGTCCTCTTGGCTCCGCCGCATCGTCCGCTCGCCTTGACGCCCGGCTTGCCGACGGCTTACGGCGCTGCGCCCGCGGCCGCCGATGCGGCGATGGGTGTCTGGCGCGGCGCGCGTGCAAAGACGAGCGACTGGCGCGCCGCGCGCGCGCGCTCACCGGACGCCAGGCTGCGCATCTGCGCCAGGACCCGATGGGTGCGCTCGAGGTCGGCACGGCCGGTGAGGAATTCGCGCTCGTACGCCCGCTGCGGCTGGTGCAGGCTCGCCGCCAGCCAGGCCGCTTCGAGTGCGGACAGGCGCGCCGGTGCCTTGCCGAAGTACGTGCGCGCGGCGACCCGCGCTCCACACACGCCGGGACCCCAGTCGACGCTGTTCAGGTACAGCTCGAGAATGCGCTGCTTGCCGAGCGTGCGTTCCATTTCGACCGCGTACAGCAGCTCCCGCAGCTTGCGCACGGCCGTGCGTTCGCCCCCCGTGAAGAGCGTGCGCGCGACCTGTTGCGTCAGCGTGCTGGCGCCGCGCAGCTGGCGCGGTGGCGCGCCGGCGGAAGGATGCGCGGGTTCGGCGAGCGAGAGCGAGGCGGCGATTTCGGCTGTGTCGTAGCCAGGATGCTCGAAGAAGCGCTGATCTTCGGCGGCGAGCACGGCAGCCGGCAACCGGTCGCCGATGTCCTCGAGCGGCATCCAGAGGCGCGAACCGGGCCCGTTGACGACACGACGCGGCGCGCCGTCGGGATCGGTGCAGCGTTGCTGGAACGCGGCCTCGGCGAGCGCCTCCGTGCCGAGACCGCTCACGTGGAGATCGGCCAGCTGGAGCGTCGAATTGGCGCGCAGGCCGGGCAGCGTCAGCGTGCCGCTGGAAGAAAGCGTGCCTTCGATCTGCGCGTCCTGCGCTTCCGGGATCGCCGCGGCGAACACGCGCACGAGCGCAGCGAGGTCGGTCCGCGGCAGCGACCACTCGAGATCGATGCGCTCCGGCGTCGACCTGGCGGTGAAGGAAACAAGGACGCCCTGCGCGTTGAGGACGCCATCGATGCGCGCATCGAGGTCGCCGTCGTCGCGCGGAGTGAGGCGCAATTCGAGGGGCAGCGCAAGCGGCTGCAGGGCGAGGCGCGCATCCTCGAGCCGGCACGGGTTGCAGACCACGATCAATGTCCTGTCGTGGCGGCGAAACTCGAGACGGCCGATCGAGGTCGATTTAGAGCTGCCGTCGAGCAGGCGTTGACCGGCCGGCGCGAGCGCAAGGCGCAGCATGCCCGGCACGTTCAGCGTGATGGCGAGCGACGGAAGGCGTGCGAACGGCGCGAAGGTCGTGGTCCAGGTTCCGGGGCGGGTATCGAAGACCCCCGCGACGGTCGCCGCGGTCACGAGCGCGGCCGCTGCAATCAGGATGCCGACGCCCAGACCCAGCGTGCAGTGCAAGAGCGCGGAAGACAGGCGTTTCGATTTCATGTGTTCCCCGAATCGAGTGGAGTCACGAGGGTGATGGCCCACCACGGGCCCGCGCTCGACGCATCGCGCGACCAGAGCGCGGTCCAATACCAGCTCGAGACATCGGTCCACTGGCTGCCCGACGCATTGGCGATGCGCTCGCAGATGCGCCAGCGCTCGTCGCCGCGTCCGGCCTCGAAGCAGCTCCAGCGCAGCTGCCGCGCATCCTGCTGCGTGTGCGCCGGCCCCGGTGTGTAGCCCGCGGCGCGAAAGCAGTCGACCGCGGGATGCAGCTGGCGCGTCGGCTGGGTCACCTCGCGCACGATCAGCGTGGCGGTGCCTGCCTGGTAGCGATTGATCGAACCCGGGAAGTTCGCCGCGAACTGCTCTTCGAGAGCGGTCAGCGGTTGTTGGGTCAGCGGCCTGTCGCGGAAGCCGGTCGCGGCGAGCGTTTCCACGGCGACGGTGCGCGCCGCCGCGGATTCCGACCGGACCGTCGGGTTCGACCCGCGCCGGTTCGGAACAGGACCGGTGCTGGCATCGAACACGGGCAACACCGCCGCGAACAGGCAGGCGCCGACGAAGAGGTGAGCAGGCTTCATGCGACCTGCCGGTGGTGGCGCGGGGGCCACGCGGGCCAGCGCGCGCCCTTGCGACCTTCTGCCCATCGCGCCACGAGCACGAGTGGAACCAGCGCGACGCCGAAGGTGACGAGCCCCGTGAGCGCGTGCGCCTGCTGCGGCCAGCGAAGGGCGAGCGCCTCCGGAAAGAACAGCAGCACGTTGCGCACCACGTTGGCGATGAACACGCATGCCGCTGCCACGGTGCCATTCACCAGCGTGCGCGCCGCCGACGCATTGCCGAGGTAGGAGAGCAGTGCCGCCGTGTAGGCGCCGACCCACAGCATGCCGATTCCGGCGCAGGGTGGATCGACCAGCACGAGGCGCCCGTGGTACGCGAAGGCGGCGCCCATCGCCTCGACGGCGTAACCGAGCGCGCGCAATACCGGCGCCGCGAGCACGGCGGTGGCGAGGCGCAACGGGTAGCCGAAATAGAACTGCAACGATGCGATCAGCGGCAATGCGAGCAGCAGCAAAGTTGCGAGCGGCATCGCCGGCCGGTCAGGCCGCGCGCCAGCGAGGAATGTCGCCAGCGCGGCCATCGCGATCGCTCCGGCAACGAGCGGCGGCAGCCACCAGCGCGCCACCGCGGCGGTCAGTGCCAGCGCGGCGGTGACGATCAGCGCGGCATTCGACGGCCGCGCCAGCGCGCGCCAGTCGCGCGCGACGAGCACGAACACGGTGATCAATGCCAGGACCCCCCAGGGCTCGTCCGAGCCGTCC
>Ga0335077_10000632_pt1 | contig 39739 bp, 30 predicted proteins | sample Lox_Sample_31_FD_207151 | JGI IMG/M metagenome (GOLD analysis project Ga0335077, IMG submission 207151) | Soil microbial communities from Loxahatchee National Wildlife Refuge, Florida, United States - Lox_Sample_3.1 | ecosystem: Environmental > Terrestrial > Soil > Wetlands | place: USA... | reverse complement strand
AACGCGATTCTTTACTACATCAACGACATCTTCGGCGCCGCCGGCTTCAGCCAGATCTCCGCCGACCAGCAGGCCATCGCCATCGGTGCGACCAACCTCCTGTTCTGTGTGATCGGCATGTCGTTGATCGACAAGATCGGACGCAAGACATTACTGCTCATTGGCGCTGCCGGCACTGCCGCGTGCCTGGCGGGAGTGGCGTGGCTGTTCAGCACCAATCCTCATTCTCCGGCTCTGCTCGGGCTCCTCGTTACCTACATTGCGTTTTTCTCGGTCTCCCAGGGTACCGTCATCTGGGTCTATATCGGCGAAGTATTTCCCACATCCGTGCGGTCCAAGGGCCAGGGCGCCGGCAGCGCCAGCCATTGGTTCATGAACACGCTCATCCAATTCGTCTTCCCGGTGGTGGTTCACTCCATGAGTCAGGCCACACCCTTCGTGTTCTTCTCCGCCATGACTTTTGTGCAACTCCTGGTTGTGCTGTTCACTTTTCCCGAAACCAAGGGCCAGACACTCGAGGCGTTGCAGCGCAAGCTCGTCCCCGCGGAATGAACCCCGTGTTGTCTTAAAGACGGGTGCCCCAGGTCCGGGGTCCCCGCGGACGGGTCTTTGTTCGCGGGGTGGAGGTCTCCTGGTGTTGGAGACCTGGGATCGTTCATTCGCCAGGATCGTTCTCATCGGTGGGCAAAGACACCACCGTTTCTTCTGTGACACTCCGCAAACTGTACGCCACGCCCCCACGACCTCCCGGTTTTGCGCGCATAGTGTTGGCAATCGGCTGCGAATCCACAACTCCCCAGCCGAAGCCTGACCGGGTGAGCGTGTGCCATGGCAAGCAATGAAGACCGCATCGGCAAGTTCCTGCGCCGCCTGCTCGAGCGCCGCTCGGCCCTCGAAATCGTTCAATCTCTGGCGCGCGACAACCGGCCCCTTCCTCCCCGCATTCCCGGCGGCAGCTCCGTTGCCCGCGAAGACGTGGGCGGCCGCTGGCGTCTTCTTGATATTCCCGATGCGAGCCGGCGCGCCCTGTTGAATCGCGACCAGAACGAAGATCTCGGAGCCTACCAGCACAACGTCGAGAACTGCATCGGCACAGTCAAAACCCCGGTTGGGCTCGCCGGCCCGCTCCGCATACGTGGCATGTTCGCGTCCGGCGATTTCTACATTCCGCTGGCGACCACCGAAGCAGCGCTGGTGGCATCGTATTCCCGCGGCGCCCGCGCAATCACTGAGGCGGGCGGCTGCGTAAGCCTCCTGCTCCATGAAGGAATGCGCCGCACGCCGGGCTTTGCGCTCCGGAATCTTGCCGAGGCGGGGCTCTTTGCCGTCTGGTGCATGGAACATGCCGAGAGACTTCGCGCCGCCGCGGCCCGAACCACGCGCCACGGCGAACTCATCGACATCGGCATGGCCATCGAAGGCAATCACGTCTACCTGATCCTCGACTACACCACCGGCGATGCTTCAGGCCAGAACATGGTGACGATCGCTACCCAGAAAGTCTGCGAGCACATCATGGAGCACGCCACGATTCGTCCTCAGGCCTTCTTCGTCGAGGCGAACCTGTCCGGCGACAAGAAAGCCACCGCGCATTCCTTCGTCACGGTTCGCGGCAAGAAGGTCTCGGCCGAGGTCACTTTGCCGGCCGCCCTCGTCGCGTACCGCCTGCGCACCACTCCGCGCGAACTCGAGCGCTGCTGGAAGATGTTCGCTATCGGCGCCATTCAGAGCGGCAGCATCGGCGTTCACGGCCATTTCGCAAATGCGCTGGCGGCGCTCTACATCGCCTGCGGGCAGGATCCGGCGTGCGTGGCGGAAAGCGCGGTCGGCGTGACGCGCTTCGAGGTGACGGACAACGGCGATCTCTATGCGTCTGTGACCCTGCCTAGTATCGTGGTCGGCACCGTGGGCGGCGGCACGGGCTTGCCCAGCCAGCGCGCGTGCCTCGAGATCATGGGGCTGGCCGGCGAAGGCAAAGCCCAGGCGCTCGCCGAGGTATGCGGGGCCCTGGCGCTCGCGGGAGAGTTATCCATCACGGCTGCATTGTGTTCGGGGGATTTCACGAATGCACACCACAAGCTTGCGCGCGCCAATTGCGCCCTCGCGTAAAACTGATCGTTGGTGGGTGTATCAGCGCGAGCGCTTTCCCGTACTCGCGCATGGCCCCGTCATTCTTGCCTTCAGCCTGAGCGCTGTCGCATACTCTGCGCTGCTGCGCGGTGCAAACAGTCTTCCTGGTTGGAAGCCCTGCATTGTCGCGTTCATCAGCTCGTTCCTCTCGTTTCTCCAGCTCCGCATCGCCGACGAGTTCAAGGACTTCGAGGAAGATTCGAAATACCGCCCCTACCGTCCGGTGCCCCGAGGCCTCGTTTCCCTACATGACCTCAAGCGCGTGTGGATGGGCTGCATTGCAGTGCAACTGCTGTTGTGTCTCTGGCTCTCGCCGCGCATTCTGTGGCTGCTCATTGCCACGTGGTTCTACCTCGCCCTCATGACGAAGGAATTCTTCGCGCGCCGCTGGCTCAGGGCACGGCCCGTCGTGTACATGGTCTCGCACATGATCATCATGCCGCTGGTGGACTTTTACGCCACCGCCTGCGACTGGGCAACGGCCGGACAAGTGCGCCCGCCCGCCGGCCTGCTGTGGTTTCTCCTGGTGAGTTTCTTTAACGGCATGGTTGTCGAGATCGGGCGCAAGATCCGCTCATCGCGCGACGAGGAACGCGGGGTCGAGACCTACAGCTTTCTCTGGGGCGCGAAGCGGGCGGTTCTTGTGTGGTTCGTCCTGATGGGGTACACGGCCGCGTTCGCATTCCTCGCCGCGCGCCAGATCCGTTTCGAAGCCCCGGTAGCTCTCATTCTCAGCCTGGTGATTGCCATCGGAGCCGCGCTCGGACTGCTGTTTCTTCAATCGCAAAAACCGGGAGCAGGGAAACGCCTTGAGGCCATGACCGGTGTCTGGAGCCTGTTGCTCTACATCAGCCTCGGAGTGTTGCCGATCGCCCTTCGCCACTGGAGTCCGCAATGAGCTGCATACGCACAAGCGGTACGGTACGCGATCTGGGAGGCAAGGCGAACGCGCTGGCGCAACTCGACGCGGTCGGACTGTCGGTGCCTGAATGGTTTGCCATCGCGCCGTCCGCCTTTGAACAGAGCCTGAATCCCGCGGAACGCGAATCCCTGCTTTCCGGCGATATCGACCGCCTGCGCGCACAGATCAAGACGCTGGAACCGGCGCCGCAAGTCGCTGCCGAAATCTCTGCGGCCATCGCGACACTGCCGGGTGAACGATTTGCCGTGCGTTCCTCGGCTGTGGAAGAAGACGGAGCAGCCGACTCGTTTGCAGGCCAGCTCGCCAGCTACCTGTTCGTAGAGCCCGACGCGGTTCCGCGCCGGGTCGCCGATGTGTGGAGATCGGCATTCACAAGGCGAATCATCGAATACCGCAAGCTGCGTGGGTTGTCCGGCATGCCCTCGCCACCCGCGGTCCTGATCCAGCGCATGATCGATTCCGCCTGCTCGGGTGTGGCATTCAGCGCCGATCCCGTAAGCGGACGGCGCGGCCTGGCCGTGATCTCAGCCGTGTTCGGAATGGGCACGTCTCTGGTCGGCGGCGAAGCGGACGCGGATGCTTACGAAGTGAATTGCTCCGGAGTCATCGAGAGGAAAAGCATCGCGCATAAAGCCGTAATGCACCGCATTTGTTTGTGTTCCGATGAAGGCGTCGCCGCCAAACCGGTACCCGATCCTTTACGCGATCGACAGGTCCTCACCGATGTGCAGGCAGTGGCCGTTGCCGCGCTCGCCAGGCGGGCAGCCGCTGTGTTCGGTCAACCGCAGGACATCGAGTGGGCCATCGCCGAAGACAAGCTCTACATCCTGCAATCGCGCCCCATCACTACGCTGCGCGATCTCCCCGATCCTGACGGCATCGTGAACATCTGGGACAATAGCAATATTATCGAGAGCTATTGCGGAGTCACCACGCCGCTCACATTCTCTTTTGCTCGCCACGTCTACGCTGGCGTGTACCGGCAGTTCTGCCGCATCCTGCGCGTCCCAGGGAAGAAGATCGCTGCGCATGAGTCCACGTTCAGCGGCATGCTTGGGTTGATCCGCGGGCGTATCTACTACAACCTTCTGAACTGGTATCGCGTGCTGGCCCTTCTGCCCGGCTTCCGCATGAACCGGCGGTTCATGGAGCAGATGATGGGCCTACGCGAGAATCTGCCCGAGGACGCCGTTTCAGAACTCGCAAATATCTCACGCAAAGAACGTGCTGCCGATCTGGTCAGTCTTTTGCACATGATCCTGGCGCTGGTCTGGAACCTGGCCCGTCTCGAGCGCAACATCGCACGATTCCGGGCGCGACTGGACGATGCGCTGCGCGAACCTTCTCCGCCGTTGGCCGAAATGCGCCTCGATGAACTGACCGCGTATTACGCGCAGCTCGAAGCGAAACTCCTGCAGCGCTGGGATGCCCCGCTGGTCAATGATTTCTTCGCCATGATCTTTCACGGTGCGTTGCGGAAACTCACCGCGCAATGGCTCGGCGACGAAAGCGGCGCCCTGGCCAACGACGCGATCCGCGCCTCGGGCGCCATGGTGAGCGCCGAACCCGCCGCCCGCGTTCGCGAATTGGCGGCGATCGCCGCGACCGATCCCGAATTTGTGACTTGCCTGTGCGAGGCGCCGATCCTCGAAACTCTGCGTGCCGTGCGCCGTCATCCCCAGTTCCAGGCGCCCTACGAAGCGTACCTCGATAAATTCGGCGACCGTTGTCTCGGAGAATTGAAGCTCGAATCGGAGACCCTCGATGAAAGCCCCGAGATGCTCCTGCGCAACATCGGTCAACTCGCTCGCCCAGCTCCCTCGGTCACCTCGCTCCCCCAAGCCGGGGACCCCCGCCGGCGCGCAGAAGAACAACTCCAAAGAAACCTGCGGCGATCTCCACTGAAACGAATCCTTCTGACTTGGGTTCTGCGCCAGGCCCGAGCGCGTGTGCTCCAGCGCGAGAATCTCCGCTTCGAGCGCACCCGCCTCTTCGGGCGAATTCGCCGCATCTTTCGCGAAGCCGGCCGCCGCCTGCACGCAGATGGACTGTTGCCGTCGCCCGACGATGTCTTCTATCTGCAAGTGGATGAGATAGTCGCATTCGTAGACGGAACCGCCGTCACGAAGAACCTTGCGGAACTCGCCTCCGTTCGCAGAGCGGAATTTGCAGAGTACAAGGCATCAAACCCGCCGCCCGACCGCCTCGTGACCACCGGCCCGGTCCTCCGGGCGCACCCTGCGGCCACGGCGCCCTCACATTACGCGCCGGACGCAACAGCAGAAGAACGCTGCGGCATCGCGTGCTGTCCTGGAGTGGTCCGTGGCCGCGTCCGCGTGATACTCGACCCGCGCGCCGCGCACTTGACGCAAGGCAGCATCCTTGTCGCGGAGCACACTGATCCCGGATGGATCATGCTGTTTCCTTCCGCCAAAGGCCTGCTGGTCGAACGCGGTAGCCTGCTCTCGCACTCCGCCATCGTGGCGAGGGAACTGGGCATCCCCGCCGTGCTCTCCATTCGCGGATTGACGAGCTGGCTCCGAGACGGCGATCTAGTGGAACTGGACGGATCGCGCGGAACGGTGCGGCGCCTTGCGAGCGAGGTTGGTCATGTCGAGTGAAGCGGCACAACGGGTGGACTTCTCCCGCATTCGCTATGCGCAGTGCTGGGAGGACGCCGACATTCTCGTTGAGGCGCTCGAGCCAGGGCCCGGCAAGCGCTGCCTATCCATTGCCAGCGCCGGCGACAACACCCTCGCGTTGCTGGCGCGCTCGCCCGAATATGTGTTGGCCATTGATATCAACGCTGCGCAACTCGCCTGCCTGGAATTGCGCGTCGCGGCCTTTCGCGAGCTTCAGCACCGCGAAGTGCTTGCCGTGATAGGCTCGGTTCCATTCGAAGACCGGATGCGCCTGTACCGCCAATGCCGTGGCCGTCTATCTGCGGGCGTGAGATATTTCTGGGATGACCGCACAAAGCTGATTCAGGCTGGCATCGGCGGAGCAGGGAAGTTCGAGTCCTACTTTTGCACCTTCCGCAAGCGCGTTCTCCCCCTCATCCACTCGCGCCGCCGAATCGCCGAATTGCTGCTGCTGAAAACTCGCGAGCAGCGGAACGACTTCTATGAACAAGCATGGAACACCCGCCGCTGGCGAGCGCTGTTTCATGCTTTCTTTTCGCGGCGAGTGATGGGTGCTCTCGGCCGCGATCCCGAATTCTTTCGCTACGTGAGTGGCAACATCTCCGAGCGGATCCTGGCGAGGACGCGATACGCGCTCACCGAACTGGATCCCGCAGCGAACCCCTATCTGCAATGGATTCTCACGGGTCAGCACAATGGCATCCTGCCTTTCACATTGCGGGAGGAGAACTTCGAAGCCATACGCCGCAACCTCGACAGGCTGGAATGGCGGCAGGCTGCGCTTGAGGAAGTACCCATCACGGATGCGCCATTCGACTGCTTCAACCTGAGCGACGTCTTCGAGTACATGTCGGCGCGGAATTATGGGCAAGTCCTGCAAATGCTCGCCGCTCTTGCGAGGGCGGGTGCCCGTCTTGCGTACTGGAATATGCTTGCCTCCCGCCGCCGTCCGCCGGAACTCGCAGATTCGCTCGATGAGCTTTCTGAGTTGAGCTCGCGCCTCTTCGCCTGCGACAAAGCCTTCTTCTACAACGCATTCGTAGTGGAGCAGGTACGATGACGAACGCCGACCTCATCGCCGTCGCGGCTGTCCTGGGCGCATCTGTCGTTCTGCTTGCCGTCCTGGATGCGTGCCGCTGTTTTGCCATCGGCCTGGAGGAACTGCGCAAGCTCGCCCATGTGGGCGCTGGCTTGCTGGCCATGACGTTCCCCTGGATCTTTTCTTCGCTCCGGCCTGTCCTGTTGATGTGCGGATTGGCCCTGGCGCTCCTAATTGCCATCGCCAAGGTTCCTTGCGCGCGTGCCCGCCTCGGCGGAAGTCTTCACTGCGTCGACCGCGATTCCCATGGCGAGTTTCATTTCCCCGTAGCGGTTGCGATTCTTTTCGCTCTCGCGCGTGGAGACAAGCTGCTGTACGCGATTCCCATCCTTGTGCTGACATTTGCGGATGCGGTCGCCGCGATTCTTGGCTCGCGCTATGGCAGGGTGGAATATGAAGGGATCGGCGGCAGGAAGAGCCTGGAGGGCTCAGTCGCCTTCTTCACCGTGGCGTTTTTCGCCGTGCACGTCCCCCTGCTGCTGTTCAGCGGAATGAGCCGCGCGCAAACCCTGTTGGTCGCGCTGGACATCGCGCTCGTAGTCATGCTCCTCGAGGCCGTTTCCTGGCGCGGCCTCGACAATGTTGTTATCCCGCTGGGGGTGTTTCTGCTGTTGCACATCTACACCAGGCTGCCGGTGCGCGACCTGGTCTACAGATTCACGATCGCTGTCCTCCTGGTCGCGTTTGTCCTGCTTTATCGCTCGCGCACGACGTTGCAGCACACCGCCCTGCTCGCGTCCGCGCTGGTGCTGTACGCATCGTGGGGCATCGGCGGATGGCGCTGGCTGATCGCCCCCGCGGTGCTCTTTCTGAGCTACTCGTATTTCGTTCCGCGAAGCTATCTCGCCAACACGCGAAAAGACAATGTGCTTGCCGTTGCGAGTGTTGCTTCGGCGGGCTTTCTCTGGCTTTACCTCGCGCACGTACGCGATGATTGCGGACTCATGTTCCCGTACACCGCCGGTTACACGGTGCATCTTGCCATCCTCGGATGGACGCTCCACGTTCTTCGCAATCCGGCATTCGGCGCGTGGAAACGGGGCGTGGTCCTCCTTCTGCAATGCTGGCTGCTGATGTTTGTGCCCTACATGTTGATGCAAGGATTCTCGCGCGCCTCTGTAATCAAGGCCGTTGCCGCCTTGCCTCTGTGCGCGATTTCTTTCCTGCTCTTCTGCATCATCGAACCCCGGCAGGAAGGTCTTTACTCAGCCGGCGGATGGCGCTGGCTTCGCGAGGCGGCGGTAGTCCTGGTCTCCACCTTGCCCCTGGCGTTTGTGAAAGGACTTCCATGAAAGTCGTGTCCATCGCGTCGGTGGAGGAAAGGATGGCGCTTCCGCAGGCGCCGGAATTGCCGCCGTTCGATGCGCGCCAGATCGCGGATTACGGTGCGGACGCCCATCTCTGCGTCCTGGACAGCAACGGAGAAGTGCGCGCGCACTGTTCGCTGTGGTGGAAATCCGCGCCGCTTCTTGACGGGCGCAGAGCCGGGGCCATCGGCCACTACGCCGGCGCAGACGACAAGGCAGCCTCGGTGCTGCTGTCCGAGGCCGTAGATCGCCTGTGCGAGGATGCATGCGCCGTTGCCATCGGCCCCATGGATGGCAATACCTGGAGACGTTATCGGTTTGTCACCGGCCAGGGCTCCGTCGATCCCCCCGAGCCGCCCTTCTTCCTCGAACCACTCAATCCTCCCGAATGGCCGCTACAATTCCAGCGCGCCGGATTCCGGAAATTGGCCGATTATTACTCAGCCTTGAACACTGATCTCGGGCAGGCCGGCGGGCGCATTGAGCCCGTCGCTGCGCGTCTGGCTGATGCGGGAGTAGAAATCTGCTCCGCTGTGAACACCGACCTGCACGTCCAGCTCAAGCGCATCCACCAGGTGAGCCGCGTCGCGTTCGCGCGCAACTTTCTGTACACGGAGCTTCCTGAAGACCTCTTTCTTGGCCAGTATGCCGGACTGCTGGACCGTATCCGCCCTGAACTCGTTCTTCTCGCCGAGCGCGCCGGCCAACTCGTCGGTTATGTCTTTGCCATCCCCGATTTCGCCCAGGCCGCGCGGGGCGGCCCAATCGACACCTTCATCATCAAGACCGTCGCTGTCCTTCCTGATCCCGCGCTGCGTGGGCTGGGCGGAGTTCTCGTTGGTCGCGTTCAGCAGGCCGGCCATCGGCTCGGCTATCGCCGCGCGATTCATGCACTGATGCATGAAGACAACGTGTCCCTCAGGATCAGCAGCCATTACGCAAATGCCATGCGCCGATACACGTTGTACTGCCGGGAGATCGCCCGGTGAACATCGCTGAGATTCTGTGCGCGCAGTCCCGCGAGCGTGGCGACTTGCTCGCTCTGATCGAGACGCATCGCCGACGCGACCGCATCCTGAGCTTTCGCGCGCTCGAATCGGCTGGCGAGCGGATCGCCGCGTGTATCAACCGCGAAGGAATCGGCGCCGGCGACCGGGTCCTCATCCTCCATCCGATGTCGTCCGAGTTATACGCCTTCCTCATTGCGCTGTTTCGTATCGGCGCAGTCGGCGTCTTTCTCGATCCCTCTGCAGGCCGCGAGTACGTCGAGCGATGCCTTCGCATCGCTGCGCCCAAAGCCTTCTTCGGCAGCGCAAGTGCCCACATGCTTCGGCTTCGGATTCCGCAGTTGCGCCGGATTCCGCTCGCGTTCTGCTCAGCTCGCGTGCCGCGCTCCACTCTCATCTCTCTTAATTCGGACGGGCCGGGGTTTCCAGCGATCTTTCCCGCCGATGAAAACACGCCCGCCCTGATCACGTTCACCAGCGGAAGCACCGGCGAGCCCAAGGCTGCATTACGAACCCACGGCTTCCTGCTCGCCCAACACCGCGCGTTGCAGGCCAGTCTCAAGCATCGCCCCGGTACGACGGATCTGACCACGCTTCCTATCTTTGTGCTCGCCAACCTGGCGTCGGGTATCACCAGCGTCATCCCCGATGCGGACATGCGGCGCCCCGGCTGCATTGCCGCGCAACCGGTGTTGCGCCAGCTCGAGCGTTGGCCGATAACCACCATGGCCGCATCGCCCGCCTTTATCTCGCGTCTCGCTTCGGAATGCATCAGTTCACAGAGTCGGATCAGAATCGTTGAAAGAGTGTGCATTGGCGGCGCGCCCGTATTTCCTGAAGATATGCGGCAGGCACGCGACGCATTTCCCAACGCGGAGATCGCCGCGGTATACGGCTCTACCGAGGCGGAGCCCATGGCGGAGATTTGCCTGGCCTCCATCGGGCAGGACGACTTCGTAGACATGGCGCAAGGCCGCGGATTGCTGGCCGGTCCACCGGTCCCCTCAATCGACCTTTGCATTATTCGCAACTGCCACGGCAAGGCGATCGGTCAGCTTGATGAGGGGCAGTTCGCGGCCATGTGCCTCGGCCGGGAGTTAGTTGGAGAGATCGTCGTCTCGGGCGACCACGTTTTGACGGCCGACCTTCACGGCGATGGCGACGCCGAGACGAAATTCCGGGTCAATGACACGGTGTGGCGCCGGACAGGCGACCTGGGCTGGATGGATCGAGCGGGAAGATTGTGGCTCATGGGCAGAGCCGCGGCGGCCATCGACGACGAGCGAGGCGCGCTCTACCCGTTCACGGTAGAGTGTGCGGTGCGGCAGATTCCGGGCATCCGCCGGGCGGCCATCCTCCCAGTGAATGGACGCCGGATCCTGGCCGTGGAAGCTCACTCGGCCGCTGCGATCGATTTGATTCGCAGCACGCTGGCGTGGGCGCACCTCGATGAGGTGCGCTTTGTCCGCGCGATTCCCATGGACCGTCGCCACAATTCCAAAGTGGATTATCCCGCACTGCATGGGCTGCTTGCGAAGTAAGCGATGAGTCCCGGCCTGAAATGCCAGCGAAGAACGGCGTCGATTCCTTATCGAACCGGCCTTGCCAGCGATGCGGCCATGGATTCCGCATAGCGGCAACTCGTCGATACGGGACACTGGTGGCAGAGGGGCATCCTTTCCTTGCAGAGCGTCTTGCCATGGATCCGCAGGAGCAAATGGGCCTGCTTAAGCCGCTCGACATGGACCGGGAGTTCCGGTTTAAGGGCGTCCTGCACCGAGCGATATGTCGCACCGTAATTCTTTTGCGTGCGTCCCCAACCGAGCCGGGTCAGAACACGCAGCCCATTGGACTCCAGCGGAAGTCCGGTCGCGACTCCGCAAAGCAGCAGGATTCTCTCGGCGCCCGGATCGCCGATAGTCGGAAACAGCTTCAGGGCTTTCTTCGCTTCTGCATAGGGGCCTTCGAAGATCGATTCGAGCCTCCCGCCAAACTGGCGCATGGTGATCTGTGCAATCTGCCGCCACCTGAAAACGCGCATTTCGGGCCGCATGCCACCGCGGATCGCAATGGGTAACAGAACCGTGTCGGGTGCCGCGTCAATGGCCTCCGGGGTCAGGCCCACCTGCTCGCGCAATGCATTGAACACTTCCAGGCGCCGCGTGTCCGGCAGGAGATAGACGGCGTTCTCCCACAGAATCAATTCGAATGGGCCTCTCGCGGGCGGGATCTCGGGTTCGCCGTAGTGTTTTCTCAGACGCTGGATGACATGCGTGAACTTGTGCATTGGGTCCGATGTTGGTCTTTGGTTTCAGCAGCCCGGCAATTTCCCAGCCCGACCGATGATCTCACTGATTACTCCCCATGCTCCAGAAAATTTCAGCGGATCAGACAAAACAGAAATGGCGACAGCCGGTTAGCCGTCGCCATTTGTGTCTCTGGTTTTGGGTCAGGGTAGCAGAGCGGTTTTTGGGTTAGGGTAGCTGAGCGTTGTAGGCCGAATTCGCATCGTGCATCACGAACGATTCAACGCCTTCGTATTCCGGATAGGAGATGACATAGCCCTTACCGTCGAGCATGTCCACAGGAGTCGCGCCGTTGATGTCATAGAACGCGGCGTAGCCCGCTGTGTAGGCATAGGCATCCCAGAAGGGATCCATGATGTAGTTCGTCAGGTTGGTCAGGCTGCCGCCGACGCTGGGGCGCTCCACAACCCACTCCGCCGAGTTCCCCACCAGTGAGGTGCCGGCAGGTGCGGTGAAACCTACTTCCACGGCCTGGTTGTTGTTGTAGTTCACCAGGTAGGCATAGCCCTGGGTCGCAGAGGTGTGCCATGTTTCCACGAAAATGTCGTCGCCCGGGACGATGGGGAAGCCGCCGATGCGAACTTCGGCATTTGGATACCACTCGTACCAGGCCGAGTAGTAAGTCGACTTGATGAGACCGCCGAGGGCGCAGTAGGCGTCGAACTCGATGCCGGCCTGCAGTACGTCGGGTGATCCCCAGCCGTCGATGCCGTTCCACGCCGAGCCGTAGTCCCAGCCGCCGGTGCAAGCGTTGAATGCCTGCTCTGCCACCGGAACAACGTAGTCGTTCACGAGGAAGTAGTAGGACTTGGCACCGTAGCCGGCGGCGCCGCTGAAATCAACGTAGCCGCTCCAGTTGGACGAATAGGCAGTGTTGCTCGCCTGGCCGGCCAGCTCAGGGCTGGATTCGACCACGCTGGACTTCGCGAGCTTGGTCTGTTTGACTGGGCCGTGAAAGACGGCAGTCTGTTGCAGCGTCGGAACGATGCGCGTTTTCGAGTGCTGCATGGCCTTCGCCCACGTGGCGTACGCCTTGGGCTCGGTGTTCTGGTTGGGGCGCGGCGGGAAGCCATGGTAGCTGAGCTCTTCATCCGAAGCTGTAATCGGATCGAAACCGGCCGCCGGCGCGGCGATCGTGGTGGCGCCGGGGAGGTTCAAAGCCCGCTCATTGGGCTGAAGCTTGTGGGGGGTGTTCTGGGCGATGCCGGCCAGGGGCGCAGCAAGAAGGATAACCGCAGCAACAGCGGGGGACAGACTCTTCATGACACTCAATTCCTTTTCGGGGGAGGTGCTCTGATGGGGCATCAGAGTGTTTCTGCGCAAGTAGTGGAGGAGAGATACGCAACGTTACAGAAGTAAGTAAATATTTTTATTTGGGGGTGACAATTTCGTGCGTTCCCTGATACGCACGCTATCGCATTTCTCCTTCGGGTGTAATCCGAAGCCGATGCGGCAAAATGGCAATTTCCTCAAGAAATTGCCACCCTGAACAAAGCATGAAATTGCTCTGGGTGAAGAAGAAATGCCGTAAGCTGGCCCTTGGGTATGCGGACTGGCCGGATCCGGTTCCGCGTTTGCTGATCGGCGCCGTCGGTAGACTCCTGTAATCGTTGTCAGCGCCAGCGGAATATCTTCATCGTCACGGCGAACGGCACCACGAGCCACGCGAGAAGTATGGTCACGGGCATCAACAGGTGACTGAGCCCGATCCCCTGCAGCATATTGCTGCGCAGCGCATCGATCGCCGCGGTGAGCGGCAACGCCCGCACCAACGGCTGGATCGCCGCAGGGAAGCGCGTGGCCGAGAAGAACACGCCGGAGAGGATCCACATGGGCAACATGACGAGATTCATCAGCCCCGACGCAGCTTCCATCGTCTTCGCGCGCGAAGCAATCAGCAGCCCGAGCGAAGAGAACGCAAGCGAAGTAATCAGGCAGATCACTCCGAGGTCGATGAGCGAGCCGCGGATGGGGACGCCGAACGCGAGTCGCGCGAAGCCCACGAACACCACCACCTCGATCACCAGCATGAGCAGGCGCGACAGGATGAACGAAGCCATGTACTGCCAGCGCGGCATGGGCGAAGCCACCATCCGCTTCAGCAGCTTTTTCTGCCGCGCTTCGACGATGGCGAAACCCATTCCCCAGATCGCCGAGCCCATCAGGTTCATGCCCAGCAACCCGGGCACGACGAAATCGATGTAGCGCGCCCCCGTCTCTTGCACCAATTCGGTCTGCGAGTCAATGGCATCGCGCCGCCCCGCCGCTGTCTGGATGGCGCGCTCGGCCAGCAGCCGCGCGGCGCGCGCATCGGGATTGGTGTTGTCGTACTTGTACACCACCCCGTCCTGGCGTTGAATGGCCAGCAGATCGATGGTTCCAATGGCCAGCGCGTGCGTGCCCACTTCCTCGTCCATCGTGGTTGCGTTCAGGCCCTTGTCGGCGGCGAGCGCCTGCGTCAATTGCGATGTCGTCGCGCCCACGGGCAGCACGTCCGCAGGCCGGTTGCGAAACGCGATGCCCAATCCTACCGCCAGCAGAATGGGAAAGATGAACACCCAGAAGATCGCCTCGGGTTCGCGCAGAAACAGCCGGAATCGCGTCGATGTCAATTGATACAGCGAACTCTCGTCGAGCCTACTCATCGCGCAGATTCCTCCCTGTCAGCCCCACGAACACATCCTCGAGCGACGCGGAGTGCGTGCGGAATTCGCTCAGGTGCAGTCCCATGGCGGCGAGCGCCGAAAAGATGCGCGGCACAGTGGTGTGCAGGTCCGTGACTGACAGCTGATGGAGGCCCGCATCCACGCGATGCGACTGTACGCCCGGAATCTCCTTGAGCGGCGCTGCATCCAGGTCTCCGCGAATTGAGTTAGTGCGCCCCGCGTCCGAGCGCGCCGCGTCAGAGCGCATAACCGCGAACTCGACGATGTGGTCGCCGCCCACCGATGCAATCAACTGCGCCGGCGTGCCCAATGCAATGATGCGCCCGTGATCCATGATCCCCACCCGGTCGCACAAACGCTCCGCCTCGTCCATGTAATGCGTGGTCAGAATGATGGTTCGCCCGGCGCGCTTCAGGTCATCGACCAGGTCCCAGAGGTGCCGCCGTGCCTGCGGATCGAGTCCCGTGGTGGGCTCGTCCAGAAACAGCAGTTCCGGATCGCCCACCAGCGCGCAGGCCATCGCCAGCCGTTGTTTCTGTCCTCCGGAGAGCCCGCCCACGCGCGCCGTGCGCTTTTCCTCGAGCTGCGCAATGCGGATGGTTTCATCCACCGCAATGCCGCGATGAAAGAAGCTCCGGAACAGGCGCAGGGTCTCTTCCACCGTGAGCTTGTCGGGAAACTGCGTCTCCTGCAACTGAATCCCGATGCGATGCCGCAGTTCTTTTGCCTCTGTCTTCCAACTCAGGCCCAGGAGCGTGACGCTTCCCCTGTCTGGGTCCGTGAGTCCTTCGCAGATTTCGATGGTCGTGGTCTTGCCCGCTCCGTTAGGGCCGAGCAGCCCGAAGCACTCGCCGCGCATGACCTCCAGATCGAGGCGATCCACCGCGACCACATTGCCGAACGTCTTGCGCAATCCGCTTAACGACAGGGAAGGCCCTTCATATGTCGATCCATTCGATCGCTTATGAACCAAGATGAAACCCTCGCCCAAAAGACTAACGGCTGCCTCCCGGTCGATCAACTCCCGACGAACAGGCTTTCACACTGGGTCCGCATGCGGACGAAGGACGCACTTCCAATTTGCCAGGTGCGGGAGGGACGCGACGCCATCGAATCCACAGAGTTGCACGCGCTCGAAACTGCGCTGGAACCGATGTTAAGGCCGCGGGAAAAGCTCTGTTTCTTTCCTGGGAACCCGGGATTCCCGGGTTATAGATGGAACCCAGCTCCGTTCCGAGGCCTAATCGGTTTTGGGCAGTTCCGTCTCTTTGTTCCTTCCCTGCTCCAGTTTGCCGCCGTGACGCTGATCCGACCGCAACAGGAGAAAGGCGAAGATGAGCCCCGCCCCGCCGAGGCACGAGAACATGATCTGGGTCGCGGTGTAGGTCCCGGTCACGTCGCGGAGTTTGCCATTCAGGAGCGGGAACAACCCCAGACCCATGTTCTGAATGGCCGTCATCAGGCCGAACGCCGTGCCCACGCGCTTCTCCTCCACCACGAGGGGTACCGACGGCCACATTGCCGCCGGAACCAGGACAAAGGCTGCGCCGAGCACGATCATGCTGGGGAGTGGATTCCAGTGGGTGATGCCCATGATGAGGTGGGCAGGGATCATCATCAGGGAGCCGACGATCATCATCGTGGCCCGCCTGCCAATGCGGTCCACCAGGTTCCCGGCAAAGGGCGCGAAAATCATCGACGCGAAAATGATGATGCTTGTGACTCCCGGCGCCGTCGAAAACATGTGCAGGAAATTGTCGAAAACTTGCACCAGGAAGCCGCCGGTGGCCTCGCTGGTCAGCGGGAGTCCCCATTTGTCGTGGAACATGTCGGTGGCAAGCGCCGTGAAGGGGAAGATGGCGCTATAGAAAGTGACGCAGAGCAGGACCACGAACCAGTAGGATGAGGTGAACTTCTTGATATCGGAGAAGACGATCTTATCGCCGCCTTCCGGCTTCGGAAGAGCGAGCACCTTTTCACCATGGAGGTCCATGGCGTTGTACACCAGGTTGCAGAGCACGGAGACCAGACAGAAGCCCGCCGCTGCCCAAAGCGCCGTGCGGTAGCTGCCGAAGTAGCGCGCGATGAGCTCTTCAGTGTTGAAGCTGAAGAGAGTGCCGACGCGGCTGATTGTCAGGGCGATGCCGAAGGCCAGAGCCATCTCCTTGCCCTTGAACCAGCGGCTGATGATCGCGCTCTGCACCGCGATCAGCGTTTCCGAGCCGGCGCCGAAGATCAGCCGCCCGGCAAAGAGCTCCAACCCGGAGTGGGCCAGGGCTACGATGGTGGCGCCCACCAGTACAAGCGTGCAGAACAGGAGGCTCGCCCGGCGCGGGCCCAGCCTGTCGTAGAGCATGCCCCCGAAGAAGACGATGAAGACGGCCGCCACCGAGTAGGCCGTGTAGAGATTGCCGATGGTGCTGCGGTCCAGATGGAGAGCCTCGATGAGCGTGGGCGCCAGAGCGCCGATGCTGTCATACGCAAAATAGCTTCCCAGCACGATCAGGCTGATGAATATCAGGATGGTGAAGCGGTAGGGACGCCCCGATGGATGGAAGAATCCCGTGGATTCCTGAATTGCAGCTTCAGAGGCGGACGGGCGGAGTGAGGGATCGGACATGAAGGCGAGACTCCTCGAAGCACGGCGGAGCCGGGAATCACTCGCTGCGTGAGATACGTTGCCTTGAAGATAGCACAGCCGCGTCGATCGGCCTCGGGCAGTTCCTTTTCTGGAGCGGCGCCCGCTCCACACACGCTGCAGAATGATTTGCCCTGGTCCCTGGTCCCTGATCCCTGTTCCCTCCTGTTCGCACTCCCCCCGCCTTTCCTGTTATGGTCAAAAGGAATTTCTGATGAACTCCCCATTAGGACTCGGTCATGCTCAGGCGCTGGCGAACTCGAATACTGCTCTTCCTCGCCGTGCTTGGTCCCGGGTTCATCACCGCCAATGTAGATAACGATTCCGGCGGCATCCTCACCTACTCCCAGGCAGGCGCGCAGTTCGGCTACAACCTGCTGTGGATGATGATCCCCATTACGATTGCCCTCACAGTCGTCCAGGAGATGAACGCCCGCATGGGCGTCGTGACGGGCAAGGGCCTCAGCGACCTGATCCGCGAAGAATTCGGGCTAAGGTTCACGTTCCTGCTCATGCTGGTCCTGGTGGTGGTGAACTTCACCAATGTGGTGACTGAATTCATCGGTATCGCCGGTTCGCTGCACCTGTTTCACGTCACCAAATTCATATCGGTGCCGCTGTGCGCGGCGCTGGTGTGGGTCATGGTGGTGAAAGGGAATTACAAGACCACCGAAAAGATCTTTATTGTCGCATCGCTTGTGTACATCACGTACATTTTTGCCGGTGTACTCTCGCAGCCCAGCTGGAGCCAGGCCCTGCGCGCGACCATCCGCCCGCCGGAGGAAGCGGCGTGGCGCGACAAAGCCTACGTGTACATGGCCATCGGCATGGTGGGTACAACCATTGCACCGTGGATGCAGTTCTACTTGCAATCCTCCATCGTCGAAAAGGGAACGCACGCAAGGAATTTCTTCGCAATGCGCCTGGACGTCACGGTGGGGAGCCTTTTTCAGGACCTGGTGGCGTGGTTCATTGTGGTCGCCTGCGCCGCCACGCTGTACGTCCACGGCATGGGCGCCATCCAGGTGGCTGCCGACGCGGCTGAAGCCATGCGCCCCCTCGCCGGCGATTACGCATTTATTCTTTTTTCCTTCGGCCTGTTCAATGCCTCCGTGTTCGCCGCGTCGATTCTGCCCCTCTCGACGTCCTACACCGTTTGCGAAGGCCTCGGGCTGGAGTCGGGAGTGGACAAGAGCTTCCGCGAAGCCCCGTTTTTCTACTGGCTCTACACCATCCTGATCGCAGGCGGCGGGCTCACGGTGTTGTTGCTGCCCGACGCGCAGTTGATCAACTTCGCCATCCTCTCGCAGGTGCTCAACGGAGTGCTCTTGCCGGTGGTCATCATCCTCATGCTGCTGCTGATCAACCGGCATGACCTCATGGGCGACCACCGGAACTCGCGCCTCTGGAACATCATCGCCTGGGGCACCAGCATCATCGTCATCGGCATGACCATGGTGATGCTGTGGGGCATGATCCCTGGACACTGAAAAGCCCGGTGTCAGGTTTCAGGTTTCAGATGTCGCCCGACTCGCTTTCGGAGCCTGGTGATTGTTGCCATTTCGGAGAGACTTTGAACGCTCTGACGTATTTGGAAGCCCCGTGGCTCCCGAGTCCTGAAACCTGACCCCTGCCTCTAAAGCAGCTTCCCGCTTGCGAGGTCCTTGATCAGACCCCGGTCGGCAGCGAGGAAATCGTAGTTGGGCAGGTCTTCGAGGCGCGCCCAGACCACCTGGGCAAAGATGCGGTTTTGCAGATCGCCGCTGAAGTCGCGGACGGCGAAGAACTGCAAGTCCACCGCGCCGCCGTGGCGGTAATTGTGCCGGACATGGGTGATGCGGGGACCGATCGTCGCCTCGATTCCCAGTTCTTCATGCAACTCGCGCGCCAGCGCCTGCTCGGGTGTTTCGCCCGGCTCGATTTTCCCGCCCGGAAACTCCCATTGCAGCGCCATCGGCTGATCCGCACGGCGCTGGCAGATCAGGACTTCGCCTCCTCGCACGAGCAGCGCCGCCGCCACAAAGCGCAGCGCCGGCCCCGGCGGTTTGGGGCTTGCAAGTTGCTTCGGTCCTTCCACAAGCCTAGTTTACAGGGTCCGAAGCTTCGCAGAATGTGCGGCTTTCGGCCGTTGTTGCGGGTTCGATTCCAGGGTGCCCGGGTACCGCGCCTTTGCCGGCTCGCGGTTTTCTGCCCTTCGGTCAAGGCGGGAAGCTATTCCCCGTCTACTGCGGCGTGGACCCCTTCCGCAGCCGCCGGCCGGAAGTGTCCCCATCCATGGCGCGCCGCGGCCTCCATCAGGGCCGGTGACGGGTTTACGGGAAATGCCCGTGCTGCGATCTCCAGCATCGCCAGATCGTGGATGGAGTTGCCGAACACCGCGTCCGGTCGCGGAAGGCCGACCCGCTTCAGCGCCGCGGCCTTGCCTTCGTCCGTGGGCACATCGATCAGTTCGCTTGTGATGAGGCCGGCGGCAACTTTCGCCTCTGCCGCCAGCACCCGCTCCTCCGAGATCCCGAATGGGCGTACCCCCTCCGTCACAACCCATTTGTTCGTCGAGCTGACTGCCCACAACTCCACGCCGCGCCTGCGCAGTTGCTCCACGAGCCCGGCCAGCTCCGCAAATGTGCGCCCGCGCACCTTCTCCTCGACGTACTGGGTCGCGGCTGCACGCAGTTCATGCTCGCGCAGCCCGGCGTAGATCTGCACCATCTCGCCGCAGATCTCGAGTTCGCTCACATCACCGGCTCGGTAGGCACGGTGACGGTTGTCGATCCAGTCGCCGGCCGAACGCGAAACCAGCCCCTGTTCGATCGACCAGACCATGAATCCGTATCCCGAATCGCCGCTCCACAGCGTGCCGTCGCAATCGAAAACCGCGACCCGGGGATTGCTGTCCAGGACCTGTTGTTCAAATTCCCTGGCTGACCACTTGGGGACTTCTATCTCTGGGGATTTCAAGCGCTTCTGTCATTCCTTCGTAAAATCGGTTCACTTTCCATTCTCCCTGATCGGGCGCACTTTTGCACGTCAAAGAATCGTCATGGGTCTTCCAGTACCGCGGTCCCGTCGGAAGGGAGTTGGAGACCCTGGGGGCGGCTCATCATTTCCAATTTGCCTGCCCCCACGCCACCCTGCTAGTGTGCTCCTCATTCCGTCTAGTCATCAGGAGTGATCCATGCGCCGAAGTGTCGCCACGTTCTGCATTCTGCCACTCGCTCTCATGCTTGTCATGGCCGTAGCGGCGCCCGTCCTTGCCCAGGGCGTCGCGCCTTCGTCGAGCGCGCTTTCGATTCCCCAGGCGCAACTCATCCAACCGGAGGACCTCGTCCGCATTCTCAAATCCAACCAGAAGGAGAAACCCCTCCTGCTCCACGTGGGCTCCCGCGTCATGTTCTCCCAGGTTCACATACCGGGCTCCGAATACGCCGGGCCGGGTTCGACTCAGGCGGGAATCCAGTCCCTCGAAGACACCGTTGCGGCTCTCCCCAAGAACCGCCACATCATTCTCTACTGCGGCTGCTGCCCGTGGAATCGCTGCCCCAATATCGGCCAGGCTTACAATCGCCTACACGATCTGGGATTCACCAGCGTCAAGGTGCTCTACCTCGCCAACAACTTCGGCGACGACTGGGTGAACAAGGGTTACCCCGCTCTGAAAGGCAAGTAATCGCGGTCCGTCAGCGAACTGTCTCCAGGAACTCCGAATGGAATCCGATCGAAGCCGACGAGTCCACCACCGCCAGGTAGCCGGGCAAAGCGTCCGTTTTGATGGCCCCGAACGTCCATTTTGGGCTAATTGCGCAGGGGACTTGCCCATCCCATGATGATTTGCGATGATGGTTCACCGGTTCGCCCCTCACGACGCGAGACAACGAACCGGATGAAGGTCGCACCCTGGAGGTCCAAAACGGCTTTCCAATCTCCCCAGAGGCCGTGAACCGTAATCATTGTCTATTTTGGAGCTCGTAGAAATCACGGAAATGGGTTGGCGCACACGAGCCTGCTGACGCGGTTCGCGTTCTAAACAACTTGCCACGCGAGGTGCGGACGGGTCGGTGCGCGGAATTGGGCCGCTACTGACCTGAAAGGGCATACTTCATGAAGTTCCCTCTTCGCTCCCATACCCTCTGCGCGGCAGGTGCCTGCGTTGCAGCTTTCCTGTGCATGGTTTGCGGTCCGGCCTTGGCCGCTCCATCGCCCCATGACGATTCCCAGCCTGGTCCACTCGACCGACAATCATTTGACGATGCCTCCGCGGCAACGCAACCAGCCGAAACAATTGTTATTCCAGGGCCCATGCGATCATTCCTCCGCATGGCAGGCATCAGCCAGGAGATCTCCACCGAGGAAGTGCTCCCCACCCTCGCCCGCAATGCGGCCCTTTATGGATACCAGGGCGGAAGGGAGACAGAGTACCTGATCCTCGTCAGCCGCTATATCCACCTGGGGCGAGAACTGCTGTCCATGGCCGACCCCAACGGCACCATCCGCATTTCCGGCTGCGACGAAGCCGGTCGCCTGGTCCAGATTCTGGGCTACAGATTCTCGCGTCCCTGCGGACAGAAAGACTCCACGCTGGCCACCGCCAATGCGGAAAGGGCCTTCCTGACCATCGACTCCGGCTTTCCTCTCACCAGTCTCGAACAGGCGGTATCGAATAACGAGCAGTTTTCTTACTCTTTTCCCGCCACCCGCGTCCCCGTCTTCTTCCGGGAGCAGGACTGGAACGGCGTATCCACCTGGTCGCGCAAAGCCGGTGATAACCTCCTCGACGATCTCCTGCATGATCAGAGTCTCGACCGACTCTATGCTGCCCTCTCCCGATGCGACGACGAGACCCGCAACGCCCTGTTCCAGTCGCCCGGACTCAAGCGCCTCGCCGGTTTTGCGGCGGTCTTCGACCTCTACGGAGCCGGCATCACCATTCATTCGGGAAGAGTCATGGTTCCGGCGGATGAAGACAAGGCCTGGGAAGAGATCGTCGATGCCAGCCCCCGCTCATCGGGGGAGTTTGTCGTCCACCTGCTTACGCGCGACAACGGATGGCTGGCCGCCTACTACGACGTGCTCACACACCTCAGCCGGGCCCAGCAGGCGCACATCGCGCAGGGAAGCCGCCTCCACCGCCTGTACAGCGCATATCGCTCCAGCGCGGCCAAGTCCAATGCGGCTGCCGGGGTCTTCCCCAAGAACGCCGATCTCCTGATGCTCCTGACCTCCGTGAAATGGGAAGCCAACGGCGATCCCATGATTCCCGGCGGGCTCGGGGCATGGGAACAGATTCTCTCCCGGAAGAACAAGGCCACCGCCACTCGTGAATGGATCCGGCGCGGCCGAAGTTGGGAGAATCCTGACCGGCTGCTCGAAACCCTCGTTGCCTCCTCGAACATCGACACCGAAAGCGGACCCGAGCAGATCTTCCTCATGCTGGAGGCGATGAACGCTGGCCGCCCCAGGGAGCGTAGCTTGTCGGACGTGACCGAAGAACTGATTGCCAGCCGCATCTCGCAATTCAATCGCTGGTTCCCTATCTTTGCGGAGTTTCCGGTGCTCGACGACACCTCCGTCGCGCGTTTCGTCAGCGCCGCGGACCACATCGCCGGGATTTCCAGCCCGACGCTTCGGGCGAACGCCCTGGGCGCGTTTCAGGCCGATGTCGGAATCTGGCAGATCCTCGCCCGTCAGGAGCAAATCCCGACTGCCCAGCTGAACGCTTCATGGCAAGGCGCAGTGCAGCCGTTCATCAACGTGAGCTCCTCCGTTCAGCTATTCGACGCCGCCCGCAACTCGCTGCAGTCGACTTTGAAAGCAACGGGAATGAGCGGGCCCCTCACGCAGGATCAGATCGTCGACCTCCTCGCTGGCCCGTCGCAGAATAGCCCCGACGGGCAGCGCGTGCATAACGAACTCGCCGGCCGCATACGCGCCGTACTCGACGATCAGCGGCTGGTCTCGCTCGACACCCTGTTTGCCCTCTTTGACGGGCTGGAGGAAATGTCGCAGGGCGCTCACGTCGGTGACCGCCTGCTGCCGCTCGCCGGAAACCTTCGCGAATTCGAAATGCCGCGGCCCATCTTCACGGGCAGCGAGCGCAGTTCGTGGTCGCCCGTGGTCTACACGGCCCGCCATGCGGAGCTGCAGATCCGTACCGACCTCACCCGCATCCTCAAGTCTCCCGGCACTCCCGCTCAACTGGAGGCCGCCCGCGGCCAGCTCACGCCATTCCTCCGCGACACTCTCGTCGGTTTGAATTACGCCTACTACGAGCCTCCCGGCGCCGAGGTTCTTCACAACAACCCGCTCTTCGTTCGCTCGCATGACTTCTCTTCCGTCTCTGTTCAGGGCTTCGAACAGATCTGGGGCGTGCCCGAGCTGATCGGCGTTGGCGCCACGGCCGGAGGCGGCGCCTACCTGATGGGCTCGCTTGCCGACCTCCCCTATGCGCTGGCTTCCACTGAAGAGGACTTCATCGCTCCCCGCAATGTGCAGGCCCTCATCTGGAAGGAGGTCGTGCCCGATCTCCTGGTGGGTGCGGTTTTGCCGCGCTGGTGGACGGTGAGCCGCACCGAAATGCACGCCGCCGGCCTATACCAGCGCGCTGGCGAAGAACTCCTCGCCGCCTCGGCAACCAATCCTGAGCTCAAGGAAAGGGTGCTCGCCATTTTGTCGGACCGCACCACTCCGGAGCGCTTGGAGCGAAGCGAACACGCCCTGCGCACCGAGGAAGGCGCGCGAAAACTGGTCGCCCAAACCCTTCCGGCAGACGCTTTCTATCTCGCCGTCGAGTTCAGGAAGCGATACCCCGGCGAAGCAGCCACGTGGGGAACCTCCAGTCGGGAACTGGATGATCTCGTCGGGAAAGACGCCGCTGACGCCAATCCCGATCGCCTGGCCTCGGACTTCGGTGCGCCTCATCCTGTCCTCGTCATCACAAACTCCTGCACGCTTCTTAACATGAAACCAATGTCCGCTTTTGGCGGGAACGCCAGCAGGCTTCTTGCTGAATCCTGGGAATCCAACAACCTTTACTGGGCCCGCCTCGCCGACGAGATGGGCTACTCACCCGTGATGCTCAACGTTCTTGTTCCCACATTGACCCGTCATATGGTCTCCAACATCTTTGCCAGCAATATCGACGACTGGCCGGCGTTGCTGCGCGCGATGGAGGAAACCGGCGAGGAATTCCGGCACGGTAAGATCGCCGTCCAGCCTGTAAACACCGTGGCACGGCAGTAGACACTTCGCAGGAGATTGCGGATCGGAATCGCATATGGCAAACAAGTGGTTCACATGCTTTGCAGTTGTATCGTTGCTGTTCTTTCTTGAAAGTGGTGGATCCAGGACGGCCGCCCAGGATGATCCTACGCACTTGCGGGTAAACGTTGTCCTGGTGCAGCTCAACGTGGCCGTTACGGATGAGAAAGGGAACTACGTCACCGGTCTCCGTCCCGAGGACTTCTCCATCATTGAGGACAAGATCCCTCAGAAGATCTCGACGTTTGAAGAGAACATCGAGTCGGGCCATGGTCCGGCGGAAGCAGCGCGGCGCGTCCCCTCGCGTGAGGATGCGCCTGCCAACAAGAGCGCCGATCCGGATACTTCGCTCGCGCCCTCCAGCGCCGCCGGCATCACCATCCAGCATCTGACAGATGCCAACGTCTTCATCCTCTTCGACACCAGCAATTACATGTATCGAAGTTTCGTGTTCGCGCAAGATGCCATTGCCGATTTCATTCGCTCCATGGATGAGTCCAGCAAGGTCGCGTTCTACTCATACAGTCGCAACCTCTCCCGCGCCACTGCCCTTACGTCGGATCACTTCCGCATCGTAAGCGGCGTTCGCAGCACCGTGGCGGGCGATGACGCCGCCCTCTACAACAGCCTGCTGCTGACCGTGAAGGATGCGGCTCCCCTCAAGGGACGCAAGGCCATCGTGGTATTTTCGAACGGCCCCGACAACGCCAGCTCCGTTCCGCCCGAGGACGTAGCCGAGTTAGCCCAGTCCACCGGCACCATCATTTACATCATCAGCACGCGCCAGGCGCAGGACGACCCGATTTCCGCCGCCGCCTTCGAGCGCATGAGCAAGGTCTCCGGCGGCAAAGCCTACTTCGCGAAGAACTGGCGCGAGGAAAAACAGGCTTTTGCTTCCATTCGCGAAGACCTCGTTCACCTCTACACGCTCAGCTACTATCCGCAGCCCAATCCCAATCGTGGTTGGCGCTCAATAAAGGTGAAACTCAACGGCAAGGACCTGCAGAAATATCACATCCGCACGCGCGACGGCTATCGTTTGCTGCCTGCAACCGCCTTGCCCAATGAGGAACTCTCCTCCCGCGCCAACGACAGCGAATCTAAATAGGCTCCGGATGCCCCACCCTGGCTCTTCCAGGGTGGGCGCCTTCGGCGAGACGCAGATTTGAGCGCCGCTGATCTGCAAGCACTTGGTCCCATCACTGGACCCATAAGCAACTTCCTCCCTTGTCAAAGGCATCGGAAGCCAAAGCCGGGACTGTGTCCAGGCTGCCTTTTTTGCTACTGGATCGATGGACAAAGGAGGAAACCGAATGATCTATGTTGCGCGCTCACTGTGCTTACCGTAATTATGCCGCCGAACTTCAACGAGCAGACCCCGCGAGTTTAATAGCCATGTTTATTGCTTACTTTGACGATAGCGGCACTGATGCGACCTGCGATATCGCTATCGCAGCCTGTTACGTTTCCAGTTAGCGCGGATGGGATGACTTTGTGGACGAATGGGACCGGGCGAGATGGGAAGAAGGATTCGAATGTTTCCACATGTCGGATTTTATGGCGCCCCCCAGCCAAGGAAAAAAGCCTTGGTGCGACTGGGATAACACCAAGAAAGACCACGTCTATGAACGACTCGGAAAAATCATCAATCGAAATAAGCGAATCGGTATTGGAGTAGCCATTCCTAAAACTCTTTGGGACGAAGTGCCGGATTGGATTCGTGGACATTACGGTTATCAGCACTACACCTTCGCGGTGAGAATGTGCATGAATGCAATTCGAAAGTGGCGGGCGCCAAGTAAGCTACCAGTTCGCTATACCTTCGATTGGGAAATGCAGCACACGGAGAAGCGCAAGGAAATTACTACGCTCCTAGATGTGATCACAGGCCAAAATGACCAGGAAGTAGCGAATATGCTCGGCCTAGAGCCAAGCGGATATGGTTTTGAACATAAAGAAAAATTCAAACCCCTCCAAGCCGCAGATATTCTTGCATGGCAAATACGCTCTTATATGCGCAAAATTTGGCCATTAGGCGGAGAAGATGTTTCCCTTTGCCATCCGGGATTCGAGCTACTTCGAAAGGATCAATCGATGGATCTCGGGTTTTTTACTAGAGAGAATATCGATACATTCGTTAGGGACCGCGAAAGTGTTTTGGCTCAGGGCTATCCCTTCCCTAGGCTGTACGCGAGAAAATAACAAGTGAGAATGGAACCGTATAATTCTCTGCACTATGCCGCACATGTTCTGGTCAATCACGTGCAAGACGGAAGGATGCAATAGGCAGCATGCCATTGCTTATTTAGGGCAGCAGTTGCAGGGACGCATGTTCGTTAGCCGCCCGACTTCGATTGTTTTCCATTGCTCTGAGTGCGATCAAGGACATGAATATGCGGATTCGGATATGCGTCTGATGGCAACAAACAATCCTCCCCCTCCGGAATTTCGATTTCTATTCTGACCAGCGGACCCATTGAAACGATGTATCCGCGATTGAAAAGCAATTCTCCTGAGGGAGCTTTTGTGCGCATGGCATTCATGCGGCCAGCTTAGCAAAGTCAGTCATCTACTAAGCGAAATTCAGGCGCAGTCGCTCAAGTATATTATTGCCGTTATGGCTCTGTTCCGTGCCGGCGCTGTTGACAAGTGCGGCGCTGATTGCGCACGCGCCCCCCGCGGCGGCGACATAGAAACAGAAGCTCCGTGCCTCATCCTTCGACTCACTGTCGAAAGGTGGGAGACCGCAACCGCCGGCTCCCGCGTATTTCGGTTAGCTGCACTGAAATCATCAGCATGAGCTACGACGTAATCGTTCTCGGACTGGGCGCAATGGGCAGTGCCGCGGCCCAGCACCTTGCTGAGCGCCATGCGCGCGTGCTGGGCATCGAACAGTTCACGCCGCCCCACGACAAGGGTTCGTCGCACGGCGACACGCGCATGATTCGCCAGGCCTATTGGGAGAGCCCGGATTACATCCCGCTCGTCCTTCGCGCCTATGAACTCTGGGAAAAGCTGGAGCACGTTGCGGGCACGAAACTCCTCACCATCACCGGCGGCCTGATCCTCGGCTCTGCGTCGAGCCAACTCGTCCAGGGTGGCATCGCCGCTGCCCGCGCGCACCGAATCAAGTATTCGGTGCTGTCGCCCGCGGAGATCCGCGCGCGCTTCCCCGCCATTACGCCTCTTGAAGACGACGTCGCAGTCCACGAAGAGCTCGCGGGCTATCTGTTCCCCGAGGAGTGCATTCGCGCGCAACTCAAACTCGCCGCGCAAAGCGGCGCCGAATTGCACTTCGATGAAAAGGTGGTGAAATGGAACGCGCAACCCGGTCGCGTTGAAGTGACGACGGAGCGCGCCGTCTACGAGGCGGAGCGTCTGGTCATTGCCGCCGGACCGTGGGCCAGCCATGCGCTGCGAAACCTTCTTCCGCTAAGAGTGACGCGCCAGGTCATGACGTGGGTTCAGCCGGTGGGTGGCGTCAACCCGTTTCTCCCCGGCCGCTTTCCTGTTTTCCTCTGCGATTCGCCGGATGGCCTTCCCGGGTATGGATTCCCGGTCGTCGCTGGCTCCTCCGGCGGCGTGAAGGCCGCCATCCACGGCAGCGACATCGAGTGCACCCCGGACACGATCGACCGCGTGATTCATGAGGTCGACTGCGGAGAAGTGAAAAGGCGACTGACGCCGCGCTTCCCGGCGCTCAACGGCGAGGTCCTGAAAGCCGCAACCTGCATGTACACCATGACCCCTGACGAGCATTTCATCATCGGGCTGCACCCCCACTTCCCGTCGGTGAGCATCGCGTGCGGGTTTTCCGGTCACGGCTTCAAATTCTCGCCGGTCGTCGGCGAGATCCTGGCGGACCTTGCAACCAAGGGTGCGACAAACCATCCAATCGCCCTCTTCTCTCCAGCGAGATTCTCAAAGTAGCGCACTTGTCTCCAACCTCCCCTTGATAACTTGAGCCTGTCATCCTGAGCGACCGAAGCGCAGCGAAGGGAGTCGAAGGATCTGCAGTTGTCGTGGGACATTCATCCCGATTCTCATCTTTGTGAGCGCCCAAAAGGGTGGACCGCCAGGCGTTATCATCGTGGGTTGGATCATTGGCATCTGAAGGTGGGGGAAAGTTGAAAGCGGTCACAGGTTCGAGAAGTCTCTACCATTTTTCGGCAGCAATCTTCAGCGCGCTTGCCGTAATTGCATCCATACTTGCGCCGCGCGCGTATGCCCAGGTGGAGTACGTGGATCCCACCATCGGCAATGTCGGCATCCTCCTCGTGCCCACCCGGCCGGCGGTTTACCTGCCCAACAGCATGGTCCGCTTTTATCCCATTCGCGAGGATGCGCTGGACGATCGCATCGAGTCCTTTCCGCTCACCATCAGTTCGCACCGGCAGCCGGAATTATTCAGCATCATGCCCGGAGAGAACGGCGCCGCCGCGGCCTACGATCAGGAGAAAACAACTCCCTACTACTACTCGACGCGCTTTGACACGTCGCTCATTCGCACTGAATTCTCGCCCACCGAACGCTGTGGCTATTTCCGGTTTACTTTTCCCGCTGGATCAGCCACCGCGGTGCTCGCCAATCGCCAGCCCGGCGCCCTGCATGTCGATGCGGACGGCTCCGTCAGCGGCGAAGAGGTCGTCGACGATCTCCAGGCTTATGTGTACGGCGAATTTCGCCAGCCCGTCTCATTCAAGGCGGAGGCCATCAACGGCAAGAGCCGCGTGGTGGCGAGCGGCCAAGACACGAACGTCCTCGAGTTCCGCTACGGCATCTCCTTCATCAGTGTCGGCCAGGCGAAGAAGAACCTTCAGCAAGAAATTGCCGACTGGAATTTCGAGCGCATCCGCGACGCCGCCAGGGCGCGGTGGAACGAGACGCTTGGCCAGGTGGCCGTTGAAGGTGGCACTGAAACGCAGCGGAAGATCTTCTATACCGCGCTCTATCGCTGTTTCGAGCGCATGATCAATATCACCGAGGACGGGCAGTATTACAGCGCCTTCGATCACCAGGTGCATCGCGACCCCCGCCCGTTCTACGTCGACAACTGGCTGTGGGACACATACCGCGCGCTCGAGCCGTTGCAGACGCTCCTCAACCCCAAGATGGAAGCGGATAAGATTCAGTCCTACGTGCGCATGTATCAGCAGTCTGGGATCATGCCTACCTTCGCTATCGCCGCGGGAAACCTCCCGTGCATGAACGGCAACCACGCTGCGCCATGGTTTGCCGATGCGTGGTTCAAAGGCGTGCGCAACTTCGATCTCGGCACCGCGTATGAAGGAGTGAAGGATCGCGCCTTGCGCAAAACGCTGCTTCCGTGGCGGCTCGGCCCGAAAACCCCGCTCGACGATTTCTATGCAGCCCACGGCTACATGCCGGCCCTGCGTCCCGGTGAGAAGGAGACCTACCCACAGGTCCATCCTTTTGAAAAGCGTCAGCCCGTTCCGGTTACGCTGGAGAACAGCTTCGATGACTGGAACATCGCTCAGCTAGCCCGGGCGCTAAAGAAGAGCGATGACGAACAACTCTTCCTTCACCGTGCGGCCAATTACAAAAACATCTTCCGCGCCGACAGGCAATTGATGTGGCCCAAAGATGACAAGGGTGAATGGATCGAGCCTCTCGATCCGAAATTCGGCGGCGGCATGGGCGGGCGCGACTACTACGACGAGAACAACGGCTACACCTACACGTGGGACGTGGCGCAGGACTTCTCCGGTCTCTTTGCCCTGATGGGCGGCAACGACAAAGCGGAAGCGGATCTCGACCAGCTCTTCCGCGAGCCGCTGGGCCGCTCGAAGTATGAGTTCCAGGCGAAGTTTCCCGACTCGACGTCGATGGTCGGCCAATTCTCGATGGGCAATGAGCCTAGCCTTGCCATTCCTTACATCTACAACCGCCTTGGTGCGCCATGGAAGACGCAGAAGCGCGTGCGTATGCTGCTCGAGTCCTTCTTTACCGATACGCTCCTGGGCATTCCCGGCGACGAAGACGGCGGCGGCATGAGCGCCTTCGTCGTGTTTTCGATGCTGGGCTTTTATCCGGTTACTCCGGGCATTCCGGTCTATGACATCGGCAGCCCGGTCTTCGACAAGGCAACCATCCATCTCAAGAACGGCCGCGATTTTGTCATCGTTGCGCACAACAATTCTCACGACAACAAGTACCTGCAAAATGTCCGGCTCGATGGAAAGCCGCTGGACCAGGTCTGGTTCCGGCACGCGCAGATCGCCAATGGCGCTACCCTCGAATTGACCATGGGCGATACGCCAAATACTCAGCTTGGATCGAACCCGGCGAGTTTCCCGCCTGCATCGCTGAGCGTGAACCCGGCCGATTACGTTCAATCGCCCGATCCGGGCAACACGCAAAACTGACCTTCAGTGGAGGATCTGTGTTCGCGGTCACAGTCCTGCGTGAAAGCGGTCCGGGCCTCCCCCACTTGTTTCCTGAACAGTGGTACACTTTCGCCGTATCAATCCGGCATCGCAGCGCGCGTTCGGCATCCCCACGCCTGTTGCTGTCGGGAGGTGTCCATCATGGATGCGGTTGGGATACCTCATTTTCTGAGAGGGTGTTGGACGCCGTCGCCGTACCTCCAGTTGCGACCGCCAGGCGGAGGCTTCGGCGATCGCGAACGGGACAACCGCAGCTCCGCTGATTTTGCAATCGACCGCCGGGTCTCTTTCAACTCATGCGCCGCCAGGCTCCATTCTGCCCTCCATTCAACTGACAACCTTCCCACCATAGTCATGGAAGAGGATGAATCCCATGGGTAATCCAACGCTTCTCATTCTGGCAGGCGGCGCCGGAAGCCGTTATGGCGGCCGGAAAATCATCGACCCGGTCGGGCCAAGTGGGGAAACTCTTGTTGAGTATTCCATCCACGATGCCCGCCGCGCCGGATTCGGCAGGATCGTCTTCGTCATTCGCAAGGATGTCGAGAAGGCGTTCAACGAGATGACAACCGCGCGATTCGGTCGTCACCTCAAGGCGGAATACGTCGTTCAGGAACCAGGCAAGCTGACCAGACCTGATCAAGTCCCTGCGGGCCGCACCAAGCCATGGGGCACCACCCACGCGATCCTCATGGCCGCCAGCACCATTCACGAGCCATTTGGAGTCATCAATGTCGGGGATTTCTACGGCGCGGAGAGTTACCGGGCGCTAGCCGCTCATTTGAACTCAGGGACATCGGACTACTCTGTGATGGGGTTCGTTCTGCGCAATACGCTTTCTCCATTTGGCTCCGTCGCGCGCGCAATCTGCCATGTGAATGAAAACGGATATCTTGACAGGATTGTTGAACTCAAGAACGTGGAGCGCGAAGGTGGCCATGCCCAGAATATCGATTCAGAGGGGCACGAGACCCGCCTCTCCGGCGACGAAGTGGTCTCTATGAACATGTGGGGATTCACGCCCCGTGTTTTCGATCAACTGCGGGAGCAATTCCAGAAATTCCTTCAGGTGCACAGCGCCGATCCGCAAGCCGAGTGCATCATTCCCAACACCGTGAATAGCCTTTTGCTTGCGGGCCAGGCACGGGTAAAAGTTCTGCATAGTGGCGAATCGTGGTTTGGGATTACGTACGGCGAGGATCATTCACGCGCGGTTGAGAACGTGCGCCGGTTGATCGAGGCGGGCTGCTATCCGAAAAAACTCTGGGGATAGATCGAGACCTCGACCAAAGAAGAAGTCTTTTGTTGGGGAGAATCCTCACTGCGATAGCTCGGTTTGTCATCCTCTGTTCATCTTCTCTCCGTATGGTGACATTGGGAGCCCTTTGAACGCCGTGGGTCCCCTTGCGTTTGGCTACTTCCCCTGCACGCGTAGCCAACTCAAAGGAGCGCCATCATGAGAAGAAACGAATGCAGTCGTGTGTCTGCGGCGTCGCGCCGTCTCTCAGCGTGCCTGCAAATCGCGTGGATGTGCTTACTCATTCTGTGTCTCGTCCATCTTTCCCGCATCGAAGTTCGAGCGCAGGTCAACACCGGCAATCTGAGCGGCCAGGTCGCGGATGCAACCGGAGCTGTCATTCCCGGTGCAAGACTTACAATCAGGGACGACAACACCGGTTACACGCGGGAAGTGCAGACATCCAGCGACGGAAACTACGTCTTCCCGGACCTACCTATCGGCCACTACACCATTACGGTCGAAGCTCCAGGCTTCCAGAGTGAGAGGGGCGCCGCTACCGTCAGCGTGGGAATCCGTTCGCGCTCGGACTTCCATCTCAACGTTGGATCAGCCGGCCAGACTGTTGAAGTCACCGCGAGCGAATCCGCGCTCTCGCGCGACGATGCGTCCATCGGCTCCCTGGTTACGGAAGCGACCATAAAGGACACCCCTCTCTATCTGCGCAACTGGGACGACCTGCTTCGCACGGTGCCCGGCGTGCAGATCAACCGCTATACCAACCAGAGCGGCGCTACCTCATCGGGCCGTACCGGTAGCTTTAACGTGAATGGTGTTCACTCGCTGCAGAACAACTTCATCCTCGACGGCATCGACAACAACACGTTCTCTGAGAACGTGCAGGAACTGAGCACTGAATCGGCCCACCCATCCGTCGATGTAATTTCGGAATTCAACGTGATCACCAATCCATATTCGGCCGAGTACGGCCGCGCGCCAGGCGCCGTGGTCTCGGTGAATACGCACAGCGGCACTAACAAGCTTCACGGAACCGCCTACGAATACGTGCGCAACCAGTACTTCGACGCGTTTGATTACTTCACCAAGCGCACCACCACCACAAAAGCCCAGGATAACCAGAACCAGTTCGGCGGTAGCCTGGGCGGCCCCATCGTGCGCAACCGCGCCTTCTTCTTCTTCAACTACGAGGGCACGCGCATCAAGCAGGGACTCTCGCGCATCTCCACTGTGCCCTTGCCCAACGAGCGTATCGGCGACTTCAGCACGGACGCCGCTGCCGCTGCGGGCCTCGCTCCCTATCCCACCATCTACAACCTTTCGCTGTGCCCCGCGCCCATCAACATCACGACGTGCTCCCCGTCTCCGCTGATCAACAACAGCTTCCAGTCCGATTCGAGCGCGCACATCGATGCGGCCGTGGCGAAACTGATTGCCCTCTTCCCGCTGCCCAATTACCACCCCAACTCGTCGACCTTTCCTGACGTGAACAACTTCGCCCGCACCGGCGCGTCAACCGACTTCAACGACAGTTACGACGCGCGCGTGAACTGGACGCCCACCTCCGCCGACACCGTCTTCGGCCGTTTCAACTACTTCAATCGCACGCGCGACATTCCCGGCTATCTGGGCGGCATCGCCGACGGCACCTCTACTTCCGCATGGGGCAACCAGAAGCTCAAAGGCGCCAGCGTGGTTCTCGGCTGGACCCACATCATCAGTCCGCGCATGGTGAACGATTTCCGCTTCGGATGGGTGCGCAACTACTCGTTTGCCGAACAGCAGCCGTTTACGCTGTCCCAGCACGCGGGCGACTTCCTTCCGGGTGTGCCGGACAATCCGGCCGTCGGTGGCGGCGCGCCGCTCACCACGTTCTCCAGCCACGGTTTCCTTGGCTCGCCCGACTTCCTCCCCAAGCAGCAGGTTCCCATGCTCTACCAGTACAACGATTCGCTCTCGTGGACGCGGGGCCAGCACAACCTGAAGTTCGGAGCCACTCTCTACCTCCCCATGCGCAACCTGTTCCAGGATGAGCCCGGCATGCGCGGCGACCTCACCTTCAACGGTGTGTTCTCCGGTTTGGGCACGGCGTCGGCGAAGGGAACCACCAACGGCCGCGACTACGCCGACGGCCTCTTCGGAGCCACGCAATACACGCAACTCACCAACGTCTACTTCGTCGATCAGCGCCTGTGGATGGCCTCCGGCTTCTTCGAAGATGACTGGAAGGCGACGCCGCGCCTTACGCTCAATCTTGGACTGCGCTACGACTTCGCTACTCCTGCGATGGAAGGCAAGAACCGCATCGCCAACTTCGATCCGACGGGCTCCGGCTCGCTGCGCTTTGCCACATCCGGTTCGGTGGGTGACCGCTCCCTCATGGATCCAAAAGTCACCAACTTCGGCCCGCGCTTCGGCGTCTCCTATGCCGTGACCGACAAAACCGTTCTTCGCGGCGGCTACGGCGTCTACTACACTGTCTTCGAACGCTTCGGCAGCGAAGACCAGTTGGCTCTCAATCCGCCGTTCCTCATCAACAAAACGCAAGCCAGCACAACCCAGTCGGTCATTACGCCGGAGGTCGGATTTCCCTCCGACTTCCTCGATCCCTCCACCATCGACTTCAACAATCTGCAGGCGTTCCACATTCGCGCTTTGAATCCAGTGGCACAGTTGCCCATGGTGCAGCAGTGGAGCGGCGGCTTCCAGCAACAGATCGGCGCCAACTGGCAGGCCGAAGCTGATTACGTTGGCACCAAGTCGACGCACCTCGACGTGATCTACGACTACAACCAGCCCATCATTTCCGGCGGCGTCAGCACGCAGGTGCAGCCCTATCCGAACTTCGGCCAGGTGGAGTACACCACACCCATCGGCTTCGGAAACTACAACGGCCTGCAAGCCAGCCTCACGCGTCAGATGCGAAACGGCATCAGCCTGCGCGCGGCATACACCTACTCGCGGAGCCTAGACAACACGCCGCAGGAACTGGAATCCAACTCCGGCGATCCGCCCAACGGGCGCAATTACAGCGCATGGTACGGGACCAGCGATTTCGACGTTCCGCACCGCGTCTCGGTCAGCTATATCTACGAGCCGCCGTTCGGCCCCGGAAGGGCCATGTTCAACACCGGCGTGCTCTCCTGGATCCTGGGGAACTGGCAGACCTCGGGCGTCTACACCTACTACAGCGGGCACCCTTTCCAGGCCAAGTGGGGCAGCGAAAGCAGCCAGCTCGATCCCTACGGATATGCGACTGCGGTTCCGAACACGGTCGGCAAGGTGCATTACGTGAAGAGCCAGTCGTGCTGGTTCTACATGAGCCGAAACGGCGCGTGCTCCGCGCCCGGCACATCAGTCACCGATCCGTTCGCCGATCCCGGCAAATTCAATGTGGGCAGCACGGGGCGCAACACCCTGCGCGGACCCAAAACCAACGTCTTCGACGCCGCGCTTGTCAAGCACATCCCCATTCACGAAGAGTGGAATGTCGAAGCCCGCTGGGAGGTCTTCAACGTGGCCAACCACGCGCTGTTCGGTCAGCCTAACGGTGACGCCAGCAGTGGCGGCGTCGCCTCCATCACTAACCTCTCCGGAGATCCGCGCGTGATGCAATTTGCTTTGCGCGTGAACTGGTAGAGTAGTTTTCAATTTCAGGCCTGAGGGGCGCGCGCCTCTTCGGCCCATCCCGTCTCTTCGTTTTACATCTCTGCGGAAGAGCCGCTGTTATGTAAGGGTGCGACTTGAGCCGGGCCGTTACCGTTGCCAGAGCCGTGACGAGTTACAACAGAACCATGCCAGGTTCGCTCCGAATCCGCTGCCATTCCCTTGCGGTCGCTCTACTCTACCTGTTTCTTATTGCATTCGCCGCGCATGCTCAGCAGGTCCCGCAGCCCGGTTCGCGCACGCTCATGGATGCGCACAATTGCTATCCCTACTTCGAGTGGTGGAGCGATCGCATCGATCGCGCCTTGTCGGCCGGAACGCCCCTCGCCATCGAGCAGGACCTTGGCTGGTACACCGACGCGGAGACGGGAAAGAGCTGGTCCGTCGTCACCCACGGCGATCCCATCACCGGCGAAGAACCCACCATGGAGCAATACTTCTTCGCCCACGTGCGCTCTGTCGTTGAGCAGGCCTTGAAGGATGGAAACCACGGTGACTGGCCCCTCATCACACTCAACCTTGACTTCAAGGACAACAGGCCGCAACATCTCGCCGCCGTCCTCGCGCTTTTGCGGAAATATCAGGCATGGCTAACTTCGGCGCCGAAAGGGCAGGGAATCGCCACGGTGCAGCCGCTCGACGTGAAGCCGATCCTTGTCCTCACCGGCGAGCCCGACGCGCAGCAGACAGTCTTTTACGATCAGCTCCGCAGTGGCGATCGCGTCCTCGCGTTCGGAGCCATTCACACCGCGGACAAGGACCCTCATGCCGGGCCCGAGGTCATCGGCGCCGAAAAAGCAAACAACTATCGCCGCTGGTGGAACAATCCTTGGCAAGTCGTGGAGCCCGTCGGCCAGCAGCATGCCGGCGAGTGGACTTCCGAGAAAGAGAAGCGCTTGCGGGCCCTCGTGGAGCGAGCGCACGCCAACGGCCTCTGGATCCGCTTCTACACGCTCGATGGAGCGGCCACCGATGAACTGAGCTGCCGTGGATGGTTTCGCGATTATAACTTCGGATCCCTCGATGCAGCCCGCGTGCGCTGGCGCGCTGCCATCGCCGCACATGTCGACTACCTTGCGTCAGATCAGTACGAGCTCCTTGGCGCCGAGATTCGCCGCTCCGTTGCCGCCCCTGCTCCGCACGGCGATTGAAACCGGGTCCATTGTCAGAACGAACACTGTTGCGCGCAACTTGCGCTAGCTCAATTTGGGCTTCGAAAGCTTGCTAAATGGAGCATTGCTGCGTCTAATCCGTTATGACAAACTGGTAGCGCACATGGAGGCTTGGCGCTTGTTGTTCCCCACACGCTGGCTGATGCTGTCGTGTTTCCTGCACGCCGCATGCGCTAGTGCGCACGCGCAGGCGACTGCGGCAGCCGGAATTGCGCCCGGCCGCGTTCAGGAAAAGATCCAGACCGTACCACGCGTTCCCGGCCTCAGCTCGCTGTTCGACGGCTTGAATGCCGGCGTGACCTACTCCGCTGTCCACAGTTCTTCGGTCGGGTGGTACAGCGCCATGACTCCCGCCGTCAACTACGCATTTTCGCGGCGCTTTTCCGCCGACGCCAGCACCTCGATCTACTTACATCGATTGGCCGACTCGAAAGCGGCGTCCGCGCACGCTGACCCCCTTGTAGACGGCCGGGTCGACCCCGGCGACACCCTCATCGGCTTCCATGCCTTCTTCGAACCAGGTTCGTTGCAGGATACAATCACGGCCGCGCTCACCGCGCCCACCGGCAATCAATCCAAGGGTTTCGGCGCCGGGCAGGTCACATACGATTTCAGCAATCACCTCGAGCGCTATTTCCGTCAACTGGGGGTCATCGTTGATCTCGGCGCCGGCAACTCCTCCGGCCTCTTCAATGATCTGGTCGTGAAAGACTACAGCTCCGTCGGTGGTCTGGCGCATTTCGAGTCTGGCCTCGTCTATTGGTTCCCGCACCGCAGCTATCTCGAGGCCGTCGCTTACGAACAGCTTCCCCTGGGCAGCCAGACCGTGTACCGCACCGTCGCGCGAGGTGGGAGTGTCCGGGCCGAAGACGACGATCCAGGCAGCGATTCGCCTCCGCCTGGTCCGCCGAGCGGGACTAACACCGCGACCACGGTGGCCGAAGACAACGGATTCACCACAATGGCCGGCATTCCGTTGACGAGGCATGTCACCTTATCCGGCTATTACAACCGCAGTCTGCGCCAGCGTCTCGACACTGTTTCCTTCGGGGTCACATACGTGTGGCGCGGCAAACCTGAGAATCGCCTGTCCATGATCGACCGCGCTCTGCGTGAAGCCGAAGGTGCCGCTCATCAGTGATCCGAACTTGGAGTGGTGACTCCGGGATACAGTAACTCTGGTTTTTGCGATTGCCCCTCAAGGACGTCTCCGGGCGGGATCTACTCTATCTTCTCCAGCTTGTTCACCTGGTCGGAATCCATTTCCTGCCGAATCTGCAACAGCATCGCCGATGTTGCCTTTTGCAGCGAGGCGCGCGCCTGGTTCACCGCGTCGATGGCCGCAAACACCGTATCCTTGTTCGCCTGCGGATCGTTGTTCACCGCGGCAAGATTCGATTGCGCCTTCAGGAATCCTTTGTAGCTGTCGAGGATGGCCGGCTTGTTCGCATCGAAGATGGCATCCATCCTTTTCTGCTGTTCTTTCCGCAATCCAATTGCCTGGATCACGGACCTGTCGTCCCACCAGCGGCCCACGGGTCCGAACTGAAGCGCATTGCGCGGCGGAGCGGTTTCCGACCGCGCCTTTCCGTGATCAGAGTGACGAGGTTCTCTCGGTCCGCCAGGGCCCCCGAGTCCTCCGGGCCCTCCTGGTCCGCCCGGAGCCCCGGGCCGGTCCCGGTCGTGATCTCCGCCCTCCTGTGCCATCAACCTGCCACGCGGCGCAAGCGTCAGGCATACAAGGCAGCACAATATCCCCAGACCCCTCGTTCTCATTTCATCCTCTTTTTAGAGTGTGCCTTGGGAGGCAGATGCGGACTCTCCAGCATCTTGTATTCTTCTATCGGTGACGCTTCATCCGGGCTGATGGCCGCGTTCACCGCCTGCATCAGTTGATTATCCTGCGCGATCTGCGCCTCGGAGTCAGACGGCTGCGTCTGGACGGTGTTTGCCTGCCGCGTGGCCTTGGCCGGATGATGATGCCAGATGCCAAGGGCCATCGCTACGAGCGCGGCGGCAGTAACCGCCCAACCCATTGAGGCGGCGTGCAGGCGTACCCGGCTGCGCTCGCTCGCGCGGTGGCGCGGCATCCGGCTCCTGCTCCATGCAAGCGACGACGCGTTGAACAGCGCAACGTCCCCGCGGAACGTCTTCACCTGGGCGCGGCATTCCGCGCATTCCGCCAGGTGGGCGTGCGATTCCGCGGAACCAAGGCCGATGAGCACGTCATCCAGCGCTTCTTCGGAAAGATGGTTTGTAGATTCAGGCGTCATATCTTCGCTCCGAGTCTGCTGCGAACGGCCTTTAGAGCGCGGTGCAGGTGTGTTCTCACCGTGTTGACTGCCATTCCTAGTATTTCACTGATCTCGTCAACCGACATTTCTTCTGAAAACTTCATCAGGAAGATGGTGCGCTGGTTATACGACAGGCTCTCCAGCACCACATACACTTCTTTGATCCTTTCCTTCGCCAGTACCCGTCGTTCGGGGCTCACTGCTTCAGACGGCAGGAACGAGGCCATCTCGTGAACGTCCACCGCCGAGGCCTTCAAGTGTTTCCAGAACTTGTATCGCCCCGATCGCATGTGGTCCCGCGTGACATTAATCGCGATCCCCGTCAGCCACGTGCTCAGGCTGCAATCGCCGCGAAAGCTCTCGCGGCCCTTGTACGCCCGCAGCAGAGTGTCCTGCGTGATGGTCTCGGCGAGGTCCGGATCCCCAGTGGAACACGTCACGAACCGGCGAATTCGCGCCTGGTGCAACCTGACCAACTCGTCGATGTCATCGAGCTCGCTGATGACTCCGGCCCTCTCCGCCAAGGCTGATTCTAGCCGCGGATGCTGCACGGATGCTATTCGCAGAGTGCTCAAGGTAACTGTGGCCATTCATGTCCCAGGCAGAGTGTCCGATGCCGCAGTCCCCTTGGACAGGTGCTTCGTCCGTGGGGTGCCTATCGCAGACTCCCACCGCGCCGGGATTCCCCCTGACGGCCCGAACATCTGATTACCCCGTGAGTCGCGCCGTCACGCAAATCTGATTACGTTCGGGCGCTTTTCTTGTTCCGGCGCAAACACGGCCGAGCACCCCAAACAACTTCATGCCTGTAATCATTTTTGGATTCGCCCTCGTCTGAACGGGCGATGTACCTCGGGTAGTTTGCTGATCGCTCCCTTTCACTCGAATTACTGCATCAGTCCGCTGGCAGCGGCCCAGGACTTGAATCGGAACTTAAACTAAATTAGAGAAGGAACGAGATTGGGGCTCAGCTA
>Ga0335077_10000630_pt1 | contig 39988 bp, 36 predicted proteins | sample Lox_Sample_31_FD_207151 | JGI IMG/M metagenome (GOLD analysis project Ga0335077, IMG submission 207151) | Soil microbial communities from Loxahatchee National Wildlife Refuge, Florida, United States - Lox_Sample_3.1 | ecosystem: Environmental > Terrestrial > Soil > Wetlands | place: USA... | reverse complement strand
CTCGCGGGCGGCAGCGCGAGCGACGTGGGGATCGGCACCAAGGTCACCAACGTGGCTCAGCAGTTCACGCAGGGCAACATCACGGTGACCAACAACCCGCTGGACGTAGCCATCAACGGCCGAGGCTTCTTCCGCGTGCAGACCCAGGCCGGCGCGATCTCTTATACGCGCAACGGCCAGTTCCAGTTCGACAACCAAGGCTACATCGTGAACGCGCAGGGGCTGCGGCTGACGGGCTACGGGGTCGACGTGAATGGAAACATCGTCCAGTCCTCGCCCGCGCCGATCCAGACCTCGTTCGCGGATATCCCGCCCCGGACCACGACTCAGTTTCGCATCGGGATGAATTTCGACTCCACCCAGGGCCCGCCTTCCAACCCGCCCAGCGGGACGAATCCGTTCAACCCCACCGACCCGACGATGTACAACTTCTCCACCTCGGGCACGGTGTTCGACTCGCTGGGCAACTCGCATGTGCTGAGCATGTACTTCGTCAACACCGGGGCCGGGACCTGGGACGTGTACAGCGCGGTGGACGGATCGATGGCAAACGCGAACCTCGGCGCGGGGGCCGGCGCCCCCGTGCCCCTCACGTTCAACAACCTGGGACAACTCACCGCGGGCATGCCGCTCAGTGCTTCCCTGGCGGTCTCTACCGGTGCCGTCACGCCGCTGCCGTTCACGCTGGATCTCTCCGGCTCGACCCAGTTCGGCTCGCCCTTCAGCGTCAATACCCTGACTCAGGATGGATTCGCATCGGGAAGCCTGGCCGGCTTCAGCGTGGCCTCCGACGGCATCATCAAGGGCCAATACACCAACGGCCAGAGCCGCAATCTCGGTCAGGTCGTGTTGACCAACTTCATCAACCCACAGGGCCTGAACCCCATGGGCAACAACCAGTTTGACGAGACGAGCGACTCCGGCCTTCCCGTCATCGGGACGGCGGGCACGGGGACTTTCGGCGTGCTGCAGTCTGCGGCGGTAGAGGACTCCAACGTGGACCTCACGGAGCAGCTCGTGAACATGATCACGGCGCAGCGCGACTACCAGGCGAACGCGCAGACCATCAAGACTGAGGATGCGATCATGCAGACCCTGGTCAACCTCCGCTGACCGCGGCTTGATGCATGAACCGCGCACGCGATGATCTCCAGCCGTCACGAGAGCCTGCGAGGCCGCAGTAGATGGACCGGCTGATCTATGTCGCCATGACCGGCGCCAAGCACACGCTCGAGCAGCAGGCGGTGGTGGCCAACAATCTGGCCAACCTCTCGACCACCGGGTTCAAGGCGGAGCTGGGCGCTTTTCGCGCCGTTCGCAGCGTCGGCCCGGGGATGCCCACGCGAACGTACGTGGTGGACAGCACGATGGGCGCCGATCTCTCGCCAGGGCCCACCGTACCGACCGGCCGCCCGCTCGATATCGCCGTGACGGGCCGCGGGTGGATCGCGGTCCAGGGTCCCGACGGGCGGGAAGCCTATACCCGCGACGGCGCGCTGCAGCTCACGCCCAACGGGGTGTTGCAGACACGCGCCGGATTGAATGTCCTCGGCGACGGGGGCCCGATCGCGATCCCGCAAAACAACATGATCACGATCGGCGCGGACGGCACGGTCTCGACGATTCCCACCGACGCCATCCCCAATTCCGTTTCGATCGTTGGCCGCATCAAGCTGGTGAATCCGCCGGAAGCCGCCCTCGAGCGCGGAGCCGACGGGCTGTTCCGCCGCACCGACGGCGGCCGCACGCAGCGCGACGAGACGATGCAGGTGACATCGGGCGTGCTGGAAGGCAGCAACGTGAGCCCGGTGCAGATGCTGGTCGAGATGATCGGACATTCGCGCCAGTTCGAGGCGCAGGTCAAGCTGCTGCAGACCGCGCAGGACGACGACCGCGGCTGGTCGAACGTGATGAATCTCAGCACATGAGCGCCGCGATGCCGACCGCGGCGGTGCACCCCACGGGTCCCAATCGCGATCGCGGAGGGTGCCGAACCAACCGGGACCGCCCTGTGGTTCCGTCTCAGGAGGAAAAATGATCAGATCGCTGTGGGTGGCAAAGACCGGGCTGGAAGCGCAGCAGCTCAACGTGGACGTCATCTCGAACAACCTGGCCAATGTCAGCACCAACGGGTACAAGCGCCAGCGGCCGGTGTTCGAAGATCTCCTGCATCAGCAGCTGCGGCAGCCCGGAGCCCAGACCTCGCAGCTCACTCAGGTCGCTTCCGGCCTGCAGCTCGGCACGGGCGTGCGGCCGGTAGCGACGGTGCGGCTGTTCACCAACGGCAGCCTGCAGCAGACCAACAACCCGCTGGACATCGCGATCAACGGCCAGGGCTTCTTCCAGATTCTGCTGCCCGACGGCACCAACGCCTACACGCGGGACGGCTCCTTCCAGCTCGACAACAACGGTCAGATGGTGACCTCCAGCGGCTATGCGCTGCAGCCGGCGATCACCTTACCGTCGAACACGGTGAACGTCACGATTGGAAATGACGGCACCGTGTCCGTCACACAGGCGGGCAGCTCGACGCCGGTACAGGTGGGCACCATCCAGATCGCCAACTTCATCAACCCTGCGGGCTTGCAGAGCCGCGGCGAGAACCTGTACCTGGAAACCGCCGCGTCGGGCCCACCACAGATCGACAATCCGGGCCTCAACGGGCTGGGCACGCTCAACCAGAGCTCCGTCGAGACTTCGAACGTGAGCGTGACCGAAGAGCTGGTCAATCTCATCACCGCGCAGCGCGCCTTCGAGATCAATTCCCGCTCGATCCAGGCCTCCGACGAGATGTTGCAGCGCCTGACGCAGCTCTAACAGAGGCCATCGGAGAGGGGAAGGTGCGTACAGTGAACAACGCGATAAGCAGCCTGTGCGGCGCGGCCGTGCTGGCGCTGATGGTGGGCTGCTCGATGATCACTCCGCCGACCACGGTGCATCAGCCGATGTCGGCGCGGCCGGCGCTGCCCTCGGATGCGGTGGTCAACCCGGGCGGCATCTACCAGCCCGACTCGGCCCGCCTGGTGCTGTACGAGGACCGCCGTGCGCGCTTCGTGGGCGACGGCCTTACCATCGTCATCGAAGAGAAGAACTCGGCCAGCAAGAAGTCCAGCGCCGACACGAACCGGACCGGCCAGACCGACCTGGAGGTTCCGGTGATGACCCACGTCCCGTTCAAGTTCCTGCAGGGCATGGACGTCCAGGCCAAGTCGAACAGCAAGTTTTCCGGGGGCGGCGACGCGGCCAGCAACAACCTGTTCCAGGGCAACCTGGCGGTGACGGTGATCGAGGTCCTTCCCAATGGCAACCTCCTGGTCTCCGGCGAGAAGCAGGTCACGATCAACCAGGGTACCGAGTTCATCCGCTTCTCGGGCGTGGTGAACCCGGTGAACATTTCCGCCGCCAACACCGTGTCCTCCACGCGCGTGGCAGACGCACGCATCGAGTATCGCGGCAACAGCTACATCAACGAGGCGCAGACCATGGGCTGGCTGCAGCGTGCGTTCAACCTCGTATGGCCCTTCTGAGCAGAGGAACCGACGTGCATCGAATCGCATGGGCAACTCCGGTCAGCCTGGTCCTCGCGCTGGCCATGGCGGTGTCGCTGGCGCACGCGGAGCGGATCCGGGACCTGACCCAGGTTCAGGGCGTGCGCGGCAACCAGCTCGTAGGCTATGGTCTGGTGGTGGGATTGGACGGCACGGGCGACCAGACCACGCAGACGCCTTTCACCATCCAGAGCCTGATCAACATGCTGGGCCAGCTCGGCGTGCAGCTGCCGCAGGGCACCTCGCTTCAGCTCAAGAACATCGCCGCGGTGATGGTCACGGCGACGCTGCCGCCTTTCGCGCGGCAAGGCAGCCAGATCGATGTGACGGTGTCATCGCTGGGCAATGCCAAGAGCCTGCGCAGCGGCACGCTGCTGCTGACGCAGCTCAAGGGCGCGGACGGGCAGGTCTACGCGGTGGCGCAGGGCAACCTGGTGGTGCCCGGCGCCGGGGCCTCGGAAGCCGGGTCGAGCGTGCAGATCAACGCGCTCAATGCCGGACGCATCCCGAACGGAGCGATCGTCGAGCGCGAGGTGCCCATGCCGATCGGTCAGGGCGAATACGTGTACCTGGAGTCCAACGCGCCGGACTTCACGACCACCTCGCGCATCGTCGACGCAGTCAACGGGATGATCGGGCCGGATACGGCCACTGCGGTCGATGGCCGCTTGATCCGGATCAAGGCGCCCGTGGACAGCACGCAACGGGTGGGATTTCTCGCGACCGTCGAGAACATCGTGGTCACCCCTTCCGAGCCTTCGCCCAAGGTCGTCATCAACGCCCGCACCGGCTCGGTGGTCATGAACCAGCTGGTGCGCGTGTCCGAATGCGCGGTCGCGCACGGCAGCCTGACCGTGGTCATTAGCGCCCAGCCGATCATCTCCCAACCGGAGCCCTTCTCCGATCGCGGGCGCACCGTGAGAGCGGAGCAGGCGGATGTGGGGATTCAGCAGCAGAAGGGCCGCCTCGTGCTCGTGCCGGCCTCGGCCAGCCTGGCCGACCTCGTCAAGGCGCTCAACGCGGTGGGCGCCACGCCGATCGACATGCTCGCCATCCTGCAGGCGATGAAGACCGCCGGTGCGCTCAAGGCGGACCTGGAGATCATCTAGCAGCGAGTGACTCACACCAACCCCTGCGTGCAGGGGCACACGAGGCACCTACTCCTGCTCCCCACCGATCATGACGCCCGTCGCCGCCGCCGGCCTTTCCATCGATCCTAACGCGCTGGAGAGGCTGCATACGCGCGCAGTGGAGGACCCCGAGGGCGCGCTCAAGGAAGTAGCGCATCAATTCGCGGCCTTGCTGCTCGATCAGATGATGAAGAGCATGCGCACTGCGGCGCCGGGAAACAGCCTGTTCGACGGCGAGAACACGCGCCTCTATAACGAGCTCCTGGACCAGGAATTCGCAGCCAAGCTCGCATCTCAGGGCGGGCTTGGGCTGGTCGACATGCTGATGCGGCAGCTCTCCCCGGCGCTGCACATACACGGTCAAGAAAACCCGAAATCTGCCGATAAACAAAGCACTGACGGAAGCGAGCGGCCATGACCACGGGCAGCATCTTCGGGATCGGTTTGAGCGGACTGAACGCGGCGCAGGCGGGCCTGGTCACCACCGGTCACAACATCGCCAACGCGGACACGCCCGGCTTCCACCGCCAGAGCACCATCCAAGGCACACAGACCCCGCAGCTCACGGGCGCGGGCTTCTTCGGCAAGGGCGTCACCGTCGATACCGTGCTGCGCGCCTACAGCCGGTTCCTGGATGGCGCGGTGCTGCAGGCGCAAACGCAGCAGGGCTACCTCAGCGCCTACAACGATCAGATCAGCCAGATCGACAATCTGCTGGCCGATTCCACTTCCGGCCTGTCTCCTTCGCTCCAGAGCTTCTTCTCGGCGGTGCAAGACGTGGCCACCGACCCGGGCTCCGTCCCTGCACGCCAGGCGCTGCTCAGCCAGGGCCAGTCGCTGGTGAGCCGCTTCCAAACGCTGAATGCACAGCTCATCCAGAGCCGGACTGGAATGAATCAGCAGATCAGCGATACGGTTACGCAGATCGACACCACGGCGCAACAGATTGCCGACCTCAACCAGCAGATCCTGCAGATACAACAGGACCCCAGCCAGCCCCCCAACGACCTGCTCGATAAGCGTGACAAGCTGGTGGCCGATCTCAACCAGCTCGTGCGCGTGACCACGATCACGCAGTCCGACGGCAGCATGAGCGTGTTCATCGGCAACGGACAGACCCTGGTCATCGGCAACCAGGCTTTCGCGTTGTCCGCGGGGCCATCGGCTGCGAACCCGAACGACTACTCGATCTCGTATACGGCGAACGGCACCACCGTACCACTCAACCCGAGCAACCTGCAGGGCGGAGCGTTGGGCGGATTGCTCGACTATCGCAGCCAGACGTTGGACCAGGTCCAGAACAATCTCGGGCGGATCGCCATCGTCCTCGCGCAGACGTTCAACGATCAGCACCATCTGGGCATGGACTTGAACGGCGCACTGGGCCAGGATTTCTTCAGAGTCCCCGTGCCGCAGGTGATCGGCAACGGCAACAATACCGGCAGTGCGGTGATCAGCGCCGCCAACAGTAACGTGAGCGCACTGACGGGCAGCGATTACCGGCTCACCTTCTCCGGTGGCAACTGGACGCTGACTCGGCTCAGCGACAACACCCAGACCGCGATCACCGGGTTCCCGCAAACGGTGGACGGGGTGACGATCAATCTCGCGTCGGGGACCGCGAACAACGGCGACAGCTTCTTGATCCAGCCGACGGTGAACGGCGCACGCGATCTCGCGGTGGCGATCACCGACCCGGCGAAGATCGCCGCCGCTGCGCCGATTCGTACCGCCGCCGCGACTACCAACGCCGGCAGCGCAACGATCAGTGCGGGTCTGGTGACGGATACGACGAATGCGGCGTTCACGACGACGGCGGGAGCGCTCACGCCTCCGATCCTGATCCAATTCACCAGTCCCACGACCTACTCGATCTACGACAACACGAATCCCGCCTCCCCCGCGTTGCTCGAGGCCGGGATCCCCTACAACCCGTCTGCAACCAACGACGTGTTCCCCACGCCCGGAGCGCTCGACTACGGGTACCGGGTTCAGTTGAGCGGGCAGGCGAGCACCGGCGACAGCTTCACCGTGGGCTACAACACCAGCGGCGTAGCGGACAACCGCAACGCGCTGCTGCTGGCGGCGCTGCAGACGGCGAACACCGTGGCCAACGGCACGACCAGCTACCAGGGTGCCTACAGCCAGATCGTGAGCAGCGTCGGCGACCAGGCGAACGAGATCCAGGTGCAGAACGACGCACAGAATGCGCTGGTCCAGCAGACCACCAACGCGCAGCAGTCCTTCTCCGGCGTGAATCTGGACGAGGAGGCCGCCAACCTCATCCGCTACCAGCAAGCCTACCAGGCCTCCGGCAAGGTGCTCGCCATCGCGTCTCAGTTGTTCGCCACCGTCTTGGGGATCTTCTCGTGACTCGCGTCAGCACCGGCATGATCTTCGACCAGGGCGTGACCAATATGCGCAACGCCCAGACGGCGCTGCTCAAGACGCAGGAGCAGATTTCCAGCGGGCGCCGGCTGCTCACTCCGGCCGACGATCCGATCGCCGCGGCTCGATCGCTGGATGTCCAGCAATCGCAAGCCATCAACACGCAGTATTCGCGCAATGGCGACAGCGCCAAGGCGACGCTAGGCTTGGAGGACAATGCGCTCGCCTCCGTGACCACGCTGCTGCAAAACGCCAAGACGCTGGCGGTCAACGCCGGGGATGGCGCATTGAGCCAGCAGGACCTCGATACGATCGGCCAGCAGCTGCGCTCGCAGTACCAGCAGCTGCTCGGACTGGCCAACAGCACGGACGGCAATGGGCAATACCTGTTTGCCGGCTATCAGTCCTCCACGCGGCCGTTCGCCGAGACGGCTCCCGGCGTGGTCGCCTACAGCGGCGACCAGGGGCAGCGGCTGATCCAGATCTCGGCGTCGCGCCAGGTGCCCATCAGCGACGCGGGCAGCGACGTGTTCCAGCTCATCAAGAACGGCAATGGTACGTTCGTCACCGCGGCGGGCGCGAGCAACACCGGGAGCGGCATCGTCAGCCCCGGCAGCGTGGTGGATCAGACGGCCTGGAACGCTGCGGGCAATCCCAAGGACTTCACGATCAAGTTCTACGTGGACAACAGCGTGAGCCCGCCGGTGACGACCTATGACATCGTCGACAACTCCACCGGCAACTCGTTGGAGACGGGCGCACCCTCCGGCGCGGGGCCTTACCTGCGCACCTACACCGACGGCGGCACCATCAGCCTCCAGACCCAGTCTCCGCCGGATACCAACGCGACGCCGTTCGACTACGGCATCCAGCTGTCCGTCCAGGGGCAGCCGGCCACCGGCGACACCTTCACCGTGAAGGCGAGCACCAACCAGGATCTCTTCACCACGCTCAACAACCTGATCACCGCGGTCCAGACCGCGGTGCGCACGCCGTTGGGCAACACGCAGCTCGCCAACGCGTTGAACACCGCTCAGTCGAACTTGGACAGCGCGCTCAACAACGTGCTCGCCGTGCGGGCCGCAGTCGGGACGCGGCTGCAAGAAGTCGGCACGGCACAGAGCACCAGCTCGGACTTGAACCTGCAGTATCAGCAGACGGTGTCGAACCTCACCGACCTCGACTACGCCAAGGCGATCAGCGACCTGACGTTCCAGCAGACCACGCTGCAGGCGGCCCAGCAGTCCTTCGCGAAGATCGAGGGGCTGAGCCTGTTCAATTTCCTGTAGCGTCCCCGAACTTCCACCGTCGGCCGCGGCCGCACCCGACGCTCGCTCACGCTCCGGCGGTGCGGCTTCTTGACTCCTGATCTGACTCGACCGAAGCGGTCCGCTGCGGGTGGGCGCTCCCGTCGCACGGCTTGTGGACGACTTGCCGGCCGGCCACGGAGCGTTGACACCGTCCTATTGCGGCGGCGTCTTGGCCTCGTCCGGGTCCACACAGGAGGTAAGCTGGTTGCGCTGCTCCTGCGCCAACCGCATGAGGCTTTCTAGATCTTCGGCCCACGCCTGCGCGACTTTCCCCGGGTCGGATTGGTCCTCCACCGTGAGCCCGTTGATCGCCAATGGCGGCAGCGGCTTGATGTCGGCGGACTTGACGCAATACACCGGGCGCGGCACGAGCTTCTCCTGAATCTCGACCTTGGGGGGTGGACACACGCAGGGCTGGAACGTCTGCTGGTTCGTCGCGCATCCGGTTGCGGCCAGCGCGCTGAGCATCGCGGCGGCCGCCGCTATTGACCGACCCATGTCGCCTTCCTTCCCTGGTCAATGAGGAACTTGATCGAGCTGTCGCAGGTCGTCGGCTTGGGCAGCTGGCGGATGTCGGCGATGCGCTTGTCGTATTCCTGCTTCTGCGCCTGCGTCTTCTTCTGCTGCTCGACGACCTGCTTCTGCAGCGCCTCCGCCTTGGACTGGAAGTCGCGGAGCTGAGCGTTCTGGTCGTCGATCGCCTTCTTCAGGGTCGCCTCGTTCTCCGCGCAGCGGGTTTTGATGTCATCGCGCTGCCGGGCCAGATCGGCGGCCTGGGCCTGGAGGTTTTGGATCGTCAGCGCCTGCTTGTCGATCTTGGAGGTGAGGTAATACCAGTAGAACACGACTCCTCCAATGACGAGAACCCCGAGCAAGGGCTTCCAGAGTCCTCCGATCAGACCAAACATAGCGACCTCTCTTTCCAGAGCGTAGCGTGCGACTGCGCGGGTCTGCGGCGGGCGCCTGCCGGCCAACCGCTGCGGATTTGCCGGCCGGCGCGGAAGTGCGCACACGATCCGGACGTCCCCCCCTCGGGCAGGATGTCCGCGCCGGCCTCCAAGCCAGCGCGCAATGGTAGCGCTAGACGCGGACAGTTAGCCAGCCTCCGGTGTGCAACGCTCCGCCGCGACCGCCGAAAGACCGGCCCACGCGCGGCTCCCGGTGGTGCGCCATGCAAGCGCCAGAGGGGCGCTCCCCGCGCAGGGCCACACCGGTCGCGTGCTCGCATTAGACGAAAGTCGTATTGGCTCCGGGGCAGCCGCTCGGTTATTTTTCGGGAAGCGGGCAGGTTGCGTAGCCGCTATGACGGGGGCGTAGTTGCGGGGCTGGCGAGCGATCGTCTGCGGGCCGAGCCCACGGTACACGCGCTCGCCCTTGGCCGATCATCGTCTCGAGGAGACAGCGCATGTTCGCGTTCTTGAGCCCACGCCTCTGGTTGCTGGTGGGATTGGTCGTTGCGCTGGCCGCGGCGTTTCTCGCCGGCGTGAAGACGGAAAGCAACCGCCGCGATGCGCAGTTGCTGAAGCAGGAACGCGCGTATCAGGCCGAGCTCGCAGCACTGCGCGACACGCAGCAGAAGGTGGAGCAGCAGATCTCGAGTAGCCTGGATGCCGAACGCACCAGGAATCAGGATCTGTCCCTGCAGCTGCAGCAGGCGATGAGCCGTGTCGACGCCCAGGGCGGTGCGATCAAGGTGAGCTGCAAGCCGAGCGCGACGAACCGGCCCGCCGCGATCTTGATGAGCGCGGCCTCGCCGCCCCAGGAGGCAGCGCCCGCCCTGCGCCAACCCGGGCCGGCCGCCGCTGCGTCAGGCAGCGGCGCCGGACTCGACGCAACCACTCCGGTCAACCCAGCCAGCGAGGACGCCGATGAAACCGTGGACGTGTCTTTGGATGATCCTATCTTCTATGCTGATTTTATCCGCCTGTACAACGTCGCCCTCACACGGCAGCCTGAAGGACTGCCCCAGGGCGCCGGCGGAGCTCATGGGGGAGATCCCCCAGCCGGTCCCGCTAGCGGGAGGGACCTCATCGACAACGCCGACGAGAACGGAAAGCGGTTCGCAGAGTGCCGCGAGAAACTGAAGTCGTGGCAGGCCTGGGCGCGGGGGGTGGGTCTGGCCAATTAGCCGCGGCGCGGGTGCGCAGGCGAGATCGGCGTCACCGCGCACCCCGGCGTTGAGCGTCAGAACTGTAAGGCATCGGCATTGGAAAGGGAGATTCGACCATGGAGATCCAGGTGGCGAGAAAAGAGTTCACCGCGAAGAGCACCATCGGCGAGATGCACCTCGACGGCGCGTTCGAGTGCTACACGCTGGAGGACGTCGTCCGGCCGGTGAAGATCAAGGGGATCACCGCAATCCCGGCCGGATCGTACGAAGTCGTCGTCAGCTTCTCCGAGCGGTTTCAGCGGCTGTTGCCCCTGCTGCTGCAGGTCCCCAACTTCGACGGGGTGCGCATCCATCCCGGCAACACCGACCGCGACACCGAAGGCTGCATCCTGGTGGGCAGGACGAAGGAGCGCGACTTCATCGGGGCCAGCAAGGTCGCCTTCGAGGCCCTGTTCGAGAAGATCCAGGCGGCGCTGCAACGAGAGAAGATCTTCATCCACATCACGGAAGAGCGGCCGACCTAGCCCGGCCAGACCGACTGCCGCGCGAGTGCGCACCCGAACGCGCGTCGATTACTGCGCCCGCACCTTCTCCGGCTCGCTGCGGGTGAGCTCGCGGAAGATCCCGCGCACCCGCTGCACCCGCTCGGCGACCTTCGCATGGCTCTCGTCGATGCGCAAGCGGTCCTGCCCCGAGAGCTTGAAGTTCTTGCGCGTCTGGACGAGCTGAATGATGCGCGCGGGGTCGGTGGGCGGGCTCTTGACGAACTGGAGCACGATGCCGTCGGGTCCCGCATCGACTTTCGTGATGCCCAGCGCCTTGGCCTCGATGCGCAGCCGGTGGCTGTCCAGGAGCGCCCTGGCCGGATCGGGGAGCAGCCCGAAGCGATCGACCAGCTCCTCGTGCAGCGATTCCAGCTCGTCCGCGGTCTCCGCGTGGGCCAGCCTCTTGTACAGCACCAGCCGCTCGTGGATGTCGGCGCAGTAGGTCTCCGGCAGCAGCGCCGGAGCGTGCAGGTTGATTTCGGTCGCGATGGCGAGCGGCTGTGACAGATCGGGCTCCTTGCCTGCCTTGAGCGACTTCACCGCTCCGTTGAGCATGGCCGTGTACAGCGCGAAGCCGACCTCCTGCATCTGCCCGCTCTGCGCCTCGCCCAGCACTTCGCCGGCGCCGCGGATCTCCAGGTCGTGCATGGCTAGATAGAACCCCGAGCCCAGCTCTTCCATCAACTGGATCGCTTCGAGGCGCTTGCGGGCGTTGGCCGTGAGCGCCTCCTCGTCCGGGGTCAGAAGATAGGCATAGGCCTGGTGGTGCGAGCGGCCGACGCGCCCGCGCAACTGGTGCAGCTGGGCTAGCCCGAGCCGGTCCGCGCGGTCGATGATGATGGTGTTGGCGCTGGGGATGTCGATGCCGGTCTCGATGATGGTCGTGCACAGCAGGAGGTTGAAGCGCTGCTGGTAGAAATCGCGCATGACCAGCTCGAGCTCGCGCTCGGGCATCTGCCCGTGCGCGACGCGGATGCGTGCCTCCGGCAGCAGCTTGATGAGCCGGGCCTCGGTGTTGTAGATGGTCTCGATCTCGTTGTGCACGTAGTACACCTGGCCGCCGCGCTTGAGCTCGCGCAGCACCGCCTCGCGAACCAGTCCGTCGGAAGAGCGGGACACGAAGGTCTTGATCGCCAGCCGCTTCTGCGGTGCGGTGGCGATGACCGAGAAGTCGCGCAGGCCCTCCAGGGACATGGCCAGCGTCCGCGGGATCGGCGTCGCGGTGAGCGTGAGCACGTCCACTTCGGCGCGCAACGACTTGAGACGTTCTTTGTGGCGTACGCCGAAACGGTGCTCTTCGTCGACGATGATCAGGCCCAGATTCTTGAACTGCACCTTCTGCTGCAGCAGCTTATGGGTGCCGATGACGATGTCGATCTCGCCCCGCGCCAGCGCTTGCAGCGTGGCCTCCTGTTCCTTCCCGGAGCGAAAGCGGGAGAGCTCGGCGATCTTCACCGGCCACTCGGCGAAGCGGTCGCGAAAGGTCTGGAAGTGCTGCTCGGCCAGAAGCGTGGTGGGCACCAGCACGGCCACCTGCTTGCCGTCGCACACCGCCACGAAGGCCGCTCGCAGCGCGACCTCGGTCTTGCCGAAACCCACGTCGCCGCAGATCAGCCGGTCCATCGGCTTGCCGGTGGTGAGGTCGTAGATCACCGCCTCGACCGCGGCGGCCTGATCCCGCGTCTCCTCGAACGGGAAGCCGTCGGCGAACGCCTCGTAATCCTGCGGCTTGAGCGTGAACGCATGGCCCTTGCGCGCGGCGCGCTGAGCGTACAGGTTGAGCAGCTCCGCGGCCGTGTCGCGCACCTGCTCGGCGGCTTTGCGCTTGGCCTTTTCCCATTGGCCGCTGCCCAGCTTGTGCAGCGGTGCAGTCTCGGGGGAGGCGCCGCTGTAGCGGCCGATCACTTCGAGCTGCGACACCGGGACGTAGAGCTTGTCGCCGCCTTCGTACTCCAGCGCCAGGAACTCGGTGGCGCCTTCGCCCAGGTCCATGGTGACGAGCCCGAGGTAGCGGCCGATGCCGTGTTGCGCGTGCACCACCGGATCGCCGACTTTGACCTCGGAGAGGTCGCGGAGCATGTGCTCGGCCGCGACCCTGCTCGCGGACTCCCGCCGGTCTCGCGCGCGAGCCTGCGCCGCGTACAGCTCGTTTTCGGTGACGATGGCATACGGCCCGTCCTCTGCGACGAACCCGTTCGCCACCGTCGCTACCGCGAGCATCACCTGGTCCGGCTGCGCGAGGAATCCGGCGAAGCTCTCGCACAGCGCGGGGCGCAGGCCGTGTTCGGCGAAGTATCCGAGCATGGTCTCGCGGCGGCCGAGGCTTTCGGCGGTGAGCAGGATGCGCCCGGGGAAGCCGGCCGCAAATTCCGTCAGGTGGTGCAGCGGATGCCCGGCGCGGCGGTCCACTTGCAGCGGCGGCAAAGGACGGGTCGGCATTCGCGCCGCGCCGCTTTCTTCCGACTCCATGAACGCGAGACGGGCAAACGGCTTGAACGCGCCGAACAATTGGTCGGGAAGCAGGAACAAGTCCTGCGGGGGGAGCAGCGGGCGGTCGCGGTCGCCGCGCAGCAGCTCGAAGCGGGAACGCGTGTCGCGCCAGAATCCTTCGATCACGCTCTGCGCGTCGCCGTGCCAGACGACCACAGTCTGCGGCGGCAGGTAATCGGCGATGACGGAGGTGTGCTCGAAGAACAGCGGCAGGTAGTATTCGATCCCCGCCGCGAACACTCCGTTGCTCACGTCCTTGTACAGCTGGCTGCGGGAGGGATCGCCTTCGAATTTCTCCCGGAACTTCTGGCGGAAGCGGGTGCGCGCCTCCTCGTCGGTCGGAAATTCGCGCGCCGGCAGCAGCCGCACGTCGTTGACCTTGTAGATCGAGCGCTGCGTGTCGACGTCGAAGGTGCGGATGCTCTCCACCTCGTTGTCGAACAGGTCGAGGCGATAGGGCAGCGCGCTACCCATCGGAAACAGGTCGATCACGCCGCCGCGATAACTGTACTCGCCGGGCGAGACGACCTGGGTGACGTGGCTGTAACCGGCGAGCGTCAGTTGGCGGCGCAAGGCGTCGGGCTGGATCTGCTCGCCCTGCTTGAGAAAGAAGCTGTAGGCCGCGAGAAACTCCACCGGCGGCAGCCGCTGCAGCGCAGTAGCCACCGGGACGATGAGCACGTCGCAGGCTGCGTGCGAGATCTGGTATAGCGTTGCGAGCCGCTCCGACACCAGGTCCTGGTGCGGCGAGAAGCTGTCGTACGGCAGCGTTTCCCAATCCGGGAAGTAGTGCACCCGCAGCTCGGGTGCGAAGAACGGGATCTCTTCGGCGAGCCGCTGTGCGTCCAGCGCCTGCGCCGTGAGCACAGCCAGCGGACGGCGATGCTGGCCCAATTGAGCCAGCGCGAGCGCGTCCGCAGAGCCGTGGAGGCCGGTCACGTCAGCGCGCTGACCAGCCGGAGGGACGGGAAGCAGAATCATCGGCAAACGACAAAAGCGCAATTATAGGAGATGCCAAGCCGCGTCCCGCGCCGAGTGCCCAACCCGTGGGAATACCGGGATAATGGGGGCTCGGGGGCTACGACATAGGGCGACATGGCAGGCTTTTTCGGGCTGGTTCCCGCCGCCGGGTCCGGTGCGCGCATGGGGGAAGCTCTACCCAAGCAGTATCTGAGCGTTGGCGATCGGCCGCTGCTTTGGTACTCCCTGGGGCGCCTGTGCACGCACGCTTCGATCGAGCGCACGTTCGTCGTGCTGCATCCGGAAGATCAGTTGTTCTCGCGTTACGATTGGAGCGGCTTCGGCAACCGTCTGGTGCCGCTGTACTGCGGCGGCGCGACGCGGGCCGAAAGTGTGATGCATGGGCTGGAGCGCATGCGCGCCGACGTGGGCCGCGACGACTGGGTGCTGGTGCACGACGCGGCGCGCCCGTGCCTGAGCGTGGAGCTGATCGACCGCCTGCTCGCAGAGGTCTCGGAAGACGAAGTCGGCGGGCTGCTCGCGATCCCGGTGGCCGACACGCTCAAGCGCAACGACGGCGAACGCCACGTGCTACGTACCGAGCCTCGCGAGCAGCTGTGGCAAGCACAGACGCCGCAGATGTTCCGCCTGAATGCGCTGCTCCACGCACTACGCGCGACGGATCCCGCTCGCATCACCGATGAGGCGAGTGCGATGGAGCTGGAGGGAGGGCACCCCCGCCTGGTGATGGGCAGCGTGGCCAACTTGAAGGTGACCTATCCGGAAGACCTCGCCCTCGCGGAATTGCTGTTGAAGGCCGAGAGTCGCGAGACCGCGGAGAGGAAATGACGCTCAGAGTGGGGCAGGGGTTCGACGTCCACGCACTGGTGCCGGGGCGCAAGCTCTTGATCGGTGGCGTGGAGATCCCGTTCGAGGGCGGGTTGCTGGGCCACTCGGATGGGGACGTGCTGCTGCACGCCGTCTGCGACGCGCTGCTGGGCGCGGCCGGCCTCGGCGACATCGGCAGGCACTTCCCCGACACCGACGACGCGTACCGCGGTGCGGACAGCCTGGACCTGACACGGGAAGTCGTGGCGCGTGTAAAGGCGATGGGATGGACCGTGGTCAACGTGGACGCCACCATCATCGCGCAGGCGCCCCGAATGGCGGCATACATCCCGGCGATGGTGCAGCAGCTCGCTGCAGCGCTGAATGTGGCGACGTCGCAGGTCAACATCAAGGCCAAGACCACCGAGCGACTCGGGTTTCCCGGACGTGGCGAAGGCATCGCCGCCCAGGCGGTCGCGCTCATCGAAGCCGTTTCGTCCAAGCCAGGCGCGCCGTGAGCGAGGTGCCGGCGCCAGCGCCGCAGCCGGCGCGCGTGTTCTTCGCGCTCTGGCCGGACGCATCGATCCAGGCGCTGCTGCTGGAGCGCGCGCGCGAGCTGCATCGCAGGCTCGGCGGCAAGCTGACGCGCCAGGAATCGATCCACCTGACGCTCGTCTTCCTGGGCGATGTGGCGCTCGACCGGCTTCCGTTGTTGAACGATGCCGCCGCCGCCGCCCGCTTCCAACCGTTCTCGATTGAGGTCGAGCAAGCGGGATGCTGGCAGCACAACGGAGTCGCGTGGCTGGCGCCCCGCCGCACGCCCGATGCCCTGCTCGCTCTGGTGCAAACGCTCGAGGCCGCGTTGTCGAATGCGGGGTTCTCGTTGGACGCGCGCCCCTACGCGCCGCACATCACCGTGCTGCGCAAGGCCCGCTGCAAGCGGCTCGACCTCGAGTTCGATCCGGTCGCTTGGCCGGTCGCGGATTTCGTTCTCGTGCGCTCCCAGCTCGACGCGGCCGGGTCTCGCTATAGCGTGGTGGGCCGCTGGCCCGACTCGCCATCCGGTCCGCAGTGAGCATGCGATCGCAAAGCCCGGAACGGCGAGCACGGCAGGCCGCCTCCGGCACGAGAGAGAAAGCTCGTCGCAATCGGGCACCGACGCGCGCTCCCTTCACGATCTTCTGCCTGGCTCGATCCCGATGGCGATCCTGTTCTACAGCGAAGTAGACGATCCGGCGCCCTGGCGCCGCGCGCTCGAGCGCGAGCTGCCGCAGATGGCATTTCGAGTGTGGCCGGACACCGGTCCGCTCGAGCAGGTGCGCTACGCGCTGGCGTGGAAGCCGAAGCCGGGCCTGCTCGCGAGCTTGCCAGGCCTGAAGGCGGTCCTGTCGCTGGGCGCCGGCGTGGATCATCTGCTCGAGGATTCGCATCTGCCCCCGGGCGTGCCGATCGTGCGCATGCTGGACGCGGGCTTTGCGGAGCAGATGTCCGAGTATGCGCTCTACGGCGTGCTCCATTTCCAGCGCAGGATGGGCGACTACCTGGCGCAGCAGCGGAGCCGGCAATGGCGGCAGCTCCCGGCGCTCTTCGCGAGCGAGTTGAGCGTGGCAGTGATGGGCCTCGGGATCCTGGGCATGGACTTCGTCCGCAAGCTCATGCCATTCGGATATTGCCTGTCGGGCTGGAGCCGCACGCCCAAGAACATCGCCGGGGTGCGGACATTTTCCGGCGCAGGCGGCTTCGAGCCCTTTCTGGCCGGGGCGCAGATCCTGGTGAACTACCTGCCGCTCACACGGGAGACGCGCGGCATCCTCGACGCGCGCGCCTTCGCCGTACTCCCGCGCGGCGCCTCCATCGTCAACATCGCGCGCGGGGCGCACCTCGTCGAGCGGGACCTGCTCGCGGCGCTCGACAGCGGGCAGATCGCCGGCGCGATGCTGGACGTGTTCGGGCAGGAGCCGCTTCCGTCGGGGCACCCTTTCTGGCAGCATCCTCGAATCGTGATCACGCCCCACATCGCCGGGCAGGCGATCGCCGAGCGCATGGTATCGCAGGTGGTCGACAACATCCGGCGCATCGAGCGCGGCGAAGTCCCGCTCGGGGTGGTGGATCCAGCCCGAGGGTACTAGCGCCTTCCAACCGAGCCGCCAGGCAGATGACCGATATCACCCCCACCGACCGCTCGCGGGTCAAGCGCCATCACGAACGCGGCGCGCACGACCTCCAGACCATCTTCTCGATCCTCGACTCGGCGTTCCTGTGCCACGTCGGGTACACGATCGACGGATTGCCCTACGTCACGCCGACCTCCTATTGGCGCGAGGGCGATCTCGTCTACTGGCACGGGTCCAGTGCGAGCCGCATGCTGCGGACCCTGGAAGGCGGTATCGATTGCTGCTTCACAGTCGCGATCATCGATGCGTTGGTGCTGGCTCGCTCCGCATTCAACCATTCGGTCAACTATCGCTCGGTGATGCTGTTCGGGAAAGCGCACAAGATCGAGCAGGAGGCGGAAAAGCGGCGGCAGCTCGAGCTGTTCACGCAGCGCATGTACCCGGGCCGGTGGCAGGAGCTGCGTCCCGTGACCGCCCAGGAGCTCAAGGCGACCACCGTGCTGTCGATGAAGATCCAAGAGGGCGCGGCCAAGGCCCGCAGCGGGCCGCCCAAAGACGACGCGCAGGACCGCTCCTGGCCCGTCTGGGCCGGGGTGGTGCCGATCCGGACCATGCACGGACCCCCCTCGCCGGACCCGACCCTGGCGGTGCAGGTCCCAGTGCCCGGTTACCTGGGCCACCTCGGGCACATCGGGCTGACAGAGTCGTGGACAGAAGGACATTCATCATGAGGCGCGCGCTGTGGCTCCTGCTGCTGCTTCCTGGGCTGGTCTGGGCGGAAACGGAAACCGACGTCGAGTTGCGGCGTATCGATGCGCAGCTTGCCCGCATCCAGCAGGAGCAACAGTCCACGTTCCAGCAGTTCCAGATGATTCAGGAGCTGCGGCGCATCGAGCTGCAGGCCGCTAACCCGCCGGTGATCCAGAACTCTCCGGTCTACGCTGCAGGCAATGCGATTCCCAACGCCGAGGACCTGGCTCGCGAGCGCCAACAACGCGACGATCGGATCCGCTTGTATACCGACGACCTTGAGCAGCTCTTCGCGCGCTATCAGGAGCTGGAGCAGACACGCGCTTCTCTGCTCGATCGGCAGGCGCAGTTGTTGCAAGAGCGCTGACGCGGGTTCCTTGCCGGTAGCTTGCAGCCACTCGGCCGGGCGGCGGGGCCCAGCGCCCCGCCATGAGTCGCAAGCAGAAGCGCAGCGCCGCCAAGACCACCACGCCCCGACGACCGGCGCGGCCTAAATCGGGCCCGTCGCCCGAGTTTGCGTCCGCTGTGTCGGCGTTCAACCGGAATCAGCTGGGCGAGGCCGGCCGCATCTGCGAGCAGATCCTGGCGCGTGACTCTGGCGTCGTCGACGCGCTGTCCATGCTCGGGGTCGTCCACAGCCAGCTCGGCTGGCATGCCGAGGCGGTCGAGGTCCTGGCGCGCTCTGTTGCGCTCAGGCCGAACAACGCCAATTTCGTCTATAACCTGGGGCTGGCAAAGAGCCGGCAGGGTGACAAGCAGGGCGCGATTGCGGCGTTCCAGCGTGCGATCGAGCTCCACCCGTCGCTGGTGGCGGCGCACCTGCAGCTTGCACACGCGCTGCGAGACCTCAAACGGCACGAGGATGCGAGCGCCGCGTTGGAGCGGGGGATTGCCGCGGTGCCGGAGGCTGCGCAACTGCATTCCGCCTTGGGTGCGCTGCTGTTGATCGGGAACGACCAGAAGGCCGCCGAACAGAGCCTGCGCACTGCGCTGGCATTGAACCCGGGCGACACTCAGGCCTGGGTGAATCTCGGCGTGGCGCTGCAAGGACAGCGCCGGCACGCCGAAGCCAAGGAGGCACTCGAGCGCGCGCTGGCGCTCGATCCGCGGAATCCCGACGCGCTGAAGAACCTGGCGAGCACGCTGATCTGGGGCGGTGCATTTGCGCAGGCCGAGCAGCTGCTGCGCCGAGCGATCGAGCTACGCCCCGACGCGGCGGAGCTCGCCAATGCGCTGGGGGTGTTGAACAGCCAGGTGGGACGCCCGGAGCAAGCGGCAACCGAGTTTCGCACCGCCTTGCGGCTCGACCCGAAGTTCGCAACGGCCGCTTACAACTTGGCCCTCGCCTTGTTCATGACAGGAGACTATGCGCCGGCTTTCCCGCTGTACGAGGAGCGCTGGGGCACCAAGTCGTTCCAGAACACCAGCCGCTCGTTCCACCAGCCGTGGTGGGGCGGTCAGAGCTTCCAGGGCAAGCGCCTGCTGCTGCATGCCGAGCAAGGCATCGGAGACTCGATCCAGATGCTGCGGTACCTGCCCATGGTCGCCGCGCGCGGCGGGCCCGTGCTGCTCGAGATCCAGCGCCCGCTGCTGAGGTTGCTCGAAGGCAACCCGAACATCGCCCGGATATGGTCGCGGCATGACCCGCCCGCGTCTGACTTCGACCTGCAGATCCCGCTTTTCAGCCTGCCCCGGATCTTCCGCACCACGCTCGACAAGGTGCCTGCGGCCGTGCCCTATCTCAATGTCCCGCCGGCGCATATCGCGCGGTTGGGTGAGCGCCTCGGCCGGCGCACCAAGCCTCGCGTTGCGCTGGTCTGGGCGGGCAACGCGGAGCATAACAACGACCACAATCGCTCGATCCCGCTCAGCGCATTTGCGCCGCTGGTGGAGCTGCCGGGGGTCGAGTTCGTGTCGCTGCAGTTCGGGGAGGCGTGCGCACAACTCGCCGCGTTTCGCCTGCAGCGACGTATGCGCGACCTGTCGCCGTTACAACAGGATTTCCTCGACACGGCGGCGATCCTGCATCACGTGGACCTTCTCGTATGCGTCGATACGGCGGTGCTGCATCTCGCCGGTGCGTTGGGCCGGCCGGTCTGGGGGCTGATCGCCAAAGCGCAGGACTTTCGCTGGATGCTGGAGCGCGCGGACAGCCCCTGGTACCCGACGCTGAGGCTGTTCCGGCAACGGCAGCACGGTGACTGGGCGCCAGTGATCGAACGCGTGAAAGCGGAGCTCGCCGGGTGGCTGGAGCAGCGCGCGGCGGGCGAGCCGGTGTCGTCCGAGCCGGCAACGGCGCGAGGCGGCGCGGCGAGAACCTGAACGGACTCGAAGTTTGCAGGCGGGGGCGGATCGCCGACGAGGATCGGTCGAAGCATCCTCCAACGCCGAAAGTCAAGCGAAGCGCTCGCGCGCTTCCGCCGCGTCGAACCGTGCAGTCTCCGCGAGGTGACCTCGCTTGGCCCGCCTCAGCGCTTGGCGTCGCCGTGCATCTCGACCAGCGCGCGCAACGCCGAGGTGTAGGAGCGCCAGCCCAGTCCCTGCACCGTGGCCTTCGCGGCCGGCGAGATGATCGAATGATGCCGCCACTGCTCCCGCGCGGCGAGGTTCGACATGTGCACCTCGATCACCGGAAACGGCATCGCCTTGATCGCGTCGTGCAGCGACACGCTGTGTTGTGTGAGCCCGCCCGGGTTGAGCACCGCACCGTCGGCGTCGTCGATGTGGGCGTGCAGGGTGTCGATGAGCACGCCTTCGTGATTGGACTGCACCGTCGTGAGCCGGGCACCGAGCTCGGATGCCAGCGCTTGGAGCTTGGCATCAATCTCTCCCAGCGTCATCGTGCCGTAGATATGCGGTTCACGCCGCCCGAACAGGTTGAGGTTCGGGCCGTGCAGGATCAAGATGTGCATCGTCGGGTCCCCCTTGGCTTGCAGCTTCGCGGATGTCGTACCGCTAAGGGTACCATCCCCTGGCGCGAGGATCGTCTGGCGCGGCTTCTCTGGCTGCCGCAGTGGCCGACGTGGCAATGCGCCGGCTGCGCCTCGACCAGGTGCGCTTCGGCTCGATCGCTCCGTCTCTGACTTTCCGCCGAGAGCCGCCCGATGAGGCGCGCTCGAGCGGGCTCTATGCGCTGCGTCGCTTATCCTGCCGAGCGCATCCGGATTGCTCCGGCGCCATTTGGCTGCGGCGCATCCCGCTGGCGAACTCCACGCCGCCCGCTGGCGTGACACCGATTGCCGGCCCCCCCTCCATTCGGCCCATCCCACCCCCGCCGCAGCCCTTCAGGACAGGCGTAGGGCCCGCCGTCAGTAGCGAGAGCAGGACCAGATCCAGAACGCCGCGATGCATGTTCGATCTCCCGTGTTTGGCCACTCGGTTGATCCCTGCCGGACGAGGCGCGGTTCAAAGAGGGGCGGCGTTTAGGCTCTGTGCACCCGCGGGCCGTACAGCGCGAGGATGTGAGTTCACGGGCGCCGGCTGCAGAGCACGCGGACGGGGTACGCGTAGTGCAGCTCCGTGCCTTCCCGCCGCACCGGGATGCCGAGCCGATCGTCGTCCGCGGAGCCGCGAAAGATCCCGCGGATCTTGTCGGCGTCTCCCGGGTTGGGGAACGAGCGGCGCAGCAGATTCTCGAGCTCGTCGCGCAACTCGTACGAGGCTGCGCGTGGTTCGGGCAACCCGACAGTGCGAAACAGCCCGCGCAGCTCGGATTCGGGCATCGCGCGCACATGCGATGGATCGCGCAGGATCTCCATCCGGTTGAATTCGGCGGCTTTGCCCAGATCGTCGGAGGCCGTCACGTCGCAGACGAGTACGCGGCCGCCTGGTGTGCACACGCGAACCATCTCCTCGAGCACGGCCAATGGATCGAGGAAGTGATGGAAAGTGAAGCGCGAAACCACGACGGTGAACTTGGCGTCGGGGTAGGGGAGCGACGTGACATCACCGAGGTCCCAGCTCACGTTGCGCAAGCCCTTGTCCCGCGCCAGGGCGCGAGCGCGCTCGAGCATCGCCGGCGTGACGTCGATGCCCGTGGCATGGTGCACGGCGGCTGCGAATGCACACACCACGAGCCCGCCGCCGCAGGCTACGTCCAGTACCGTATCCTCCGCCGCGGCCTCGCTGAGCTCGACCAGCAGGCGCAGCGCCTTTTCGTCGGCGATCGTCTTCGCGGTGGAGAAAGGCACCGCCTGGCGGGTGAACTGGTCTAGGATCAGCTCGTTGTGCTGTGGGTTGGTCATCCGAGTCTCCCATACGATACGACGCGTCCGCATCCTGCTCGGGGAGCGGGCGCTCAGCCGCAACTGGATCCGGCGAGAGGTGGCCCCGCCGTCGCGACGACAGGGCTACCGCCGGGTCCGTGGCCAGGAGTATCCGCATGTACGCGCAATGCGCTGCCCGGGCGAGTCCGCGAGTCAAACCGGCGACACGAGGGTCTCGAGCCGTTGCGTGAGCTTCATGTTCTCGCGGTAGTCGACCGGGCAGTCGACGACGGCCACCGTGTCGTCGGCGAGCGCCCGTCTTAGCGTCGGCACGAGGTCCGCAGTCTTCTCCACGCGGTAGCCTTTCGCCCCGAAACTCTCCGCGTACTTGACGAAGTCCGGGTTGTCGAACGCGATGTGGCTCGTGCGCCCGAAATGCCGGAGCTGATGCCACGTGATCAACCCGTACTCCGAGTCGTTCCAGATCAGCGCCACAAACGGGGTCTTGGCGCGGACCGCGGTCTCGATCTCCTGCGAGTTCATCAAGAACCCGGCATCGCCGGTGACGGCCACGACCTTTCGCTCCGGAAAGGCGAGCTTGGCGGCGATCGCGCCCGGCACCGCGATGCCCATGGCGGCAAACCCGTTGGAGATGATGCAGGTGTTGGGCAGCTCGGCGGGGTACTGGCGCGCGGTCCACATCTTGTGTGCGCCGACATCGGAGATCACGATGTCGGCCGGCTCCAGGACTTTGCGCAGATCCCACAGGATCTTCTGCGGCTTCACTGGAAAGCCCTGGTCCTCGGCGTAGAGCATGCGGTCCTCCACGATCGCGCGGCGCAGCGCCTTGAGCGGAGAGGCCGAATGCGGCTTGGTTCGCAGCGCGACGCCGCGCAGGCCCTCGCCGATATCGCCGAGCACGCCGACGGCGACGATATAGCGCTCATCGACCTCGGCGGGCAGCGCATCCACATGCACGATCGTCTTGTCGCCGGCCGGGTTCCACATCTCCGGATGGTACTCGACCATGTCGTAGCCCACGCAGATCACGACGTCCGCCTTGGCGAATGCGAACCAGGGCAGGTCGCGTGCACGCAAGCCGATGGTGCCGAGCGACAGCTCGCTCGAGAACGGCATCACCCCCTTCGCCATGAACGTGTTCGCCACCGGGATGCGAAGCAGCTCCGCGAAGCTGACCAGCGACTCGGTGGCACCCTGCCGGATCACCCCATTGCCCGCCAGGATGACCGGACAGTTCGCCCGCGAGATGATGCGTGCGGCCTCTTCGATCTTGAACTCCGGCGGCGCGGAGGTATACGCACTCTGCACCTCGATGGGAGATTTATCCACGCTGCTCTCTGCGATGTTCTCCGGGAAGTCGATGAAGGCGCCACCCGGCTTCTCCGTCTGCGCGACCTTGAAGGCCTTGCGCACGATCTCCGGCACGATCTCCGGCTCGCGGATCTGCGCCGCGTACTTCGTGATCGGACGGAACAGGCTGGTGAGATCCAGGATCTGATGGCTTTCCTTGTGCATGCGGGTGGTCGCGCCTTGCCCCGCGATCGCTACGATCGGCGCGCGGTCCATGTTTGCGTCGGCTACCCCCGTGATGAGGTTGGTCGCGCCCGGGCCGAGGGTGGACAGGCACACGCCGGCCTTCCCGGTGAGCCGTCCGTAGACATCCGCCATGAACGCCGCTCCCTGCTCGTGGCGCGTGGTGATGAACCGGATCTGGCTGTCGAGAAGCGCATCCATGACGTCGATGTTCTCCTCGCCGGGCAGGCCGAAGATGAATTCCACGGCCTCGTTCTCGAGACACTTGACCAGCAGTTCGGCGGCTTTCATCGGCCGGTCCTCTCAGGGCAGTGCGGTGGGTGGCAGCATGTCGCGGGCGGCAGGGGCCTCGCTTGGAGCTGGGAGAGTATAGCTGCAGCGGCACGTGGGCTGCGGGCCCGCTCGAGACGCGCGACCGCGCGATCCAATCGCGCCGGAGCCGGAAACTCGCACGCGAAAAACGGATCGAACGCGTTGAAGGCTTCCGGCCGCAGGCGTTCGCGTCCTTAGAGATGTCCCGGGTTGCTCACTTACTCCGATGCTGCAGCCTCGCGGCGGCGGCGCTCGTGTGGGCGGGGAGCGCCTGGTGCGACCCGGTGACCTGGCATTTCACCGGAACCGTTGAGCTCTCCACCAGCCCGACGGTGGAAGCGGGCCAACAGGTCGACATCCTGGTCACCTTCGACACCGACGCTCCGGACGCCACCGCCGATTCCGCCACTGAAGGCACGTTCGGTGTACGTGGAGCCGGGGTGGGGATGTGGCTGCGGGTCGGGACGCTGACAGGGCGCACGCAAGAAGTCGTGGAGACAGTTGTCCATGTCGGCGGCGATGCGCGGCGCGACGAGGTTCTCTTCTCCAACACTCCGGCATGGCCGTTCCGCGCCGGCTTCGCCAACGTCAACACGCTCGCGATCCGCTTGGACGCCGCGGAAGGCGGCGTGCTCCAGTCGAAGGCGCTTGTCGTATCGCCTCCCGAGCTGGCGCGGTTCCGCAATCGGACCTTCACGCTGAGCCTCGAGCCGGAGCAGACGCCCGGCGGAGACCTCATCGAGGGTACGCTGAGCGATGTCGAGGAGGTGGCCGCGCTCCCTTCTGGCCCGCAAGCGAAGCAGGCAACACGGGACTGGCTCGCGGCGGAGACGCCCGCGACACCTTGATGCAGGCGAGCAGCCGCCAGCTGTACGACTCAGACCGACGCTTTCTGGATCGGGAGCTCTACGGTCGCGTCCAAGCCCCCGCCGGCCCGCGCGGTCAGCCAGAGGCGGCCCCCGTGCTGGCGCGCGATGCGGTCCACGATGGCCAAACCTAGGCCCGAGCCGGCGGCGTTCGACCGCGAACTGTCGAGCCTCGTGAAGGGCTTCTTGAGGCGGGCGAGCTCCGACTCGGGGATCCCCGGACCGCGGTCTAGGACGCTGACGCAGATCCGATCGCGCTCGCGTGCTGTCCGCAGCGTGACCTCTGCCGCCGGTTGTTCGGCTCGCCGGCCGTACTTGAACGCGTTGTCGAGGAGATTGGTGATGACGCGGGTCATCGCCGTCTGTCGCAAGGGCAGTGGTGGCACCTGTCCCAGGTCCAGCATGATCCTCTTGTCCATGCGCTCGTACCGTTCCGTGGCCGCTTGCGCCAGCGCGTTGAGCTCGACGGTCTTCTCGCGCTCGGACGTGCTCCCCTGCGCGTAAGCGAGGAACTGGCCGAGAACCGCGTCCATGTCCTCGATGTCCTGGATCATGGCGGTCCTGCCTGGCGTGTCGGGCGACAACATCTCGAGCTCGACCCGCAGCCGCGAGAGCGGGGTGCGCAGATCGTGCGACACCCCGGCGAGCATGAGTGTGCGGTCCGCGTCGAGGTGGGCGAGATCGGTGGCCATCTGGTTGAAGGCACGGGTCAGGGCGCGGATCTCCGCGGGTCCATCCTCGTGCAATCGATCGACTGCCTCTCCTCGTCCCAGCCGCACGGCGGCTCCGGCCAGCGCGCGCAGCGGACCATTGATCCGGGAAACCAGAGCATAGGCGCCGAACATGGCGAACGCGAGCACTGCGGTAACCCACCCAAGCCATCGCAATGGAAACGGGTGCTCGAGTTGCCTGCTCGGGACGACGACCCAGAAGTGGTCGCCTTTGACCGAGAAGCTCACCCACAGATTCCCGCCATGCGACGGCACGAACCGGTAGCGCGTAGCGGGACCGAGCGAGCGGTGCAGCTCGTCCTGCAGCAGCGGCAGCCAAGATGCCTGCGAGGCGATCTCCGGCGGATCGCCTTCTCCCTCGGCGTAGATGCGAATGCCTTCGCGTGCAGTGAGCTGCGCGAGCAGCTCCCGGCGTTTGTCCGGAGCCGTGCTGGTGAGCGCTGCGCGCGCCAGCTGAACAATGCTCGCGACCTGCTGCGCGCCCTCCTCCGCACGCGGCCCACGATCCGAGAGCCGGACCAGCAGCAGTGCGGTGAGCTGGGCCGCGATGAGCAGTGCGGCGATCAGCAGCACCGTGCGCCATAGCAGCGAGCGCGGCCACGGAGTGATCATTCCCGCGTCATCGCCAGGGCCGAGTTACTGTGCGCCGTCGGGCACGAAGACGTAGCCCACGCCCCATACGGTCTGGATGAAGCGCGGCGCCGACGGACGCTCTTCGATCAGCTTGCGCAGCCGCGAGACCTGCACGTCGATGACGCGGTCGAACGGCTCACGGTCCCGTCCGCGTGCGAGCTCCATGAGCTTCTCGCGTGAGAGCGGCTGGTGCGGATGGTCGACGAGGACTTTGAGCAGCGCGAACTCGCCGGTGGTGAGCTGGATCGGCAGCCCGTCCCGGGTCAGCGTCCGCGCTGTGAGATCGAGCGCGCAGGAGCCGAACAGGATCGGGCCAGCCGAGGGCAGCGGCGCGCCGGGCACAGGGGCTTTTCGGCGCCGTAGCACAGCATTGATGCGAGCGACCAGCTCGCGCGGATTGAACGGCTTGGCGAGGTAGTCGTCGGCCCCGATCTCCAGACCGACGATCCGGTCCACGTCGTCGCCCTTCGCCGTCAGGATGACGATGCCGATGTCGTTGTTCGCAGCGCGCAGCCGCCGGCAGATGGACAAGCCGTCCTCACCCGGGAGCATGAGGTCGAGCACGAGCACGTCCACGCGCTCCTGTTCCAACACGCGGTCCACGCCACGCCCGTCCTGTACGGCCTGCACCCCGAAGCCCTGGTCGGTGAGATAGCGAAGCAGCACGTCGCGCAGCCGCAGGTCGTCGTCCACTACGAGCAAGTTGCTCTTCGGGTCAGCCATGACCGCTACGCTCGTTGAGGCCGGGGCCCGATCGACGGCAATGCAACGGGCTTCCGCACCGCTCGGTTCTGAAACGACTGGTTACAATTGTTTCCGTACATCACAACCATCTTGCGCTGCCTGCGTAAACGAGCGCGCCAGCGCCGCGTTATTCGATCAGGTTCGAGCGCCGGGCAACAATGAGGTCCGACGGCCTCTGCCCGCGAGCGGGCTCGGCGACCCCGGGCGCGGCCTACCTAGACCGTTATCGGCGCAAAAACGACGTACAGGAGTCCCTCGCAGCTTGCCCTACCAGGCGTACTTGGGTCTGGGCACGGCGGCCTGGTTGCAGCCGGGCGGCGCGGGAAACCGCTGAATGAAGTGGGGCGCGTGGGAAACAAGCGTGCACGCGCCAGGTATGGATCTCAGACGAACAGGAGAGAAACGATGATCACGAGAGGCAAGATGGGAATGGGGACGGTGGCGCTGCTCGCGCTGGGGCTCGGGTTGGAAATGGCGGCGGCTCAGGACCAGCCCGGCGCTCCCTCCCAGGAACAGCGCCAGCAGATGCGCGAGTGGTGCAAGCAGAACCCGGAGGAATGCCGCGCGAAGATGAAGCAGCGGGCGGACGAGTGGTTCAAGAAGGTCGACACGGACGGTGACGGCACCATCAGCCGCCAGGAGGCGGAGGCGAACGCCCCTCGGCTCGCGAAGCACTTCGACCAGATCGACACCGACCATGACGGCACGATCTCGCCGGCGGAGCTCAAGGCGGCGCGCAAAGCCATGCATGAGCGGCACCATCAGCAGGGTGCAGGGAAGCCGCCGCAGGAGAGCGCTCCGCAGCCCCAGCAGGCGCCGCAGCCGCAACAATGAGCACGGCGGGATCTCCGGCTGTGCCGGCAGCGCCCGTGTGAGGACCTGCCGGGCAGCGGGAGCCCGCCGCCGAGTCCAATGACGCACTCCCAAGATCGGCCGATCGCAAGGCTCGTGTAAGGTCGCATGCCCGTTTTCGCTTCGGCCGGTACGGCTTTTGCGTTGCGACGCGCGGGCTCATCGCCTGGGTTCGACTCGCTCGACCGCGCAGATTTTCAGGCCGGAACCCGAACCGGGCTCAGTGTTCAACCAACTCAGTGGAGAAGCGTCATGTTCAAGCGCAAGCATATCGTGATGGTGATGATGATGGCATTAGTCGGCGGGACCGCTGCAAGCGCCATGGCCGAATCGAAGTGGGGCAAGGAGCACCCGCGGCGGCATGAGGTGAATAAGCGTTTGGCGAATCAGGACCGCCGGATCAACAAAGAGCTGCGCAACGGGCAGATCACCAAGCAGCAAGCGCATCAGCTGCACCGCGAAGACCACCAGATCCGCCAGGAAGAGCGTGACATGGCCAGCCAGAACGGCGGTCACATCACCAAGCAGGAGCAAGCCGTGCTGAACCGGCAGGAGAACGCCGTCAGCCAGCAGATCGGTAGATAGCATTCCCGGAGAACCTGGCCGGGTTCTCCGCTGACACGGCGCGAGACTTCGGAGCGGAGGATCGCCAGGTCTCGCCCTCGGGCGGCGGCGGTCGACCGCATGATCCCGGCTGAGCGCCAGCGGCTTCGATTCTCTCTCTAAGGGCGCTCTTCAGGCCGCGATCGACCGAACGCTCTTCCGGCCGGAGACGGGATTCGCGCTTCTCCAACCAACCTGGTCGAGGCCGCTGTTCCCGGTCTCGGCCAGGCTCGTGTCTGATGCAGGGCCCTCCGAGCTGTTGGAGTTCAACGGGGCCTAACCGCTGGTCAGCGCATAGGGCCTGCGGCAGGCGCTGCGAGCGAGCGTCCCGTGCAGCATGCGGGCCGGTCCGTTGCGGGCGCACGGGCTCCGGGTGCTGATGCGAAGCGCGAGGGGATCGTCTCGTAGAGATGGGAGCGCGTGTGGAGGACGCCGAGACTGCCAGAACCCCGTGTCACAATGCCCACATGGCGAGCGACCTCGATGTAGATCTACTGATCATCGGCGGCGGCATCAACGGCGCGGGGATCGCTCGCGATGCAGCGGGCCGCGGACTGCGGGTGATGCTGGTGGAGCAGGGCGATCTAGCCGGCGCTACGTCGAGTGCGAGCAGCAAGATGGCCCACGGAGGCCTGCGCTATCTCGAGCGGGGCGCGCTGCGGCTCGTGCGCGAATCGCTGCACGAACGGGAGACCCTGCTGCGAATCGCGCCGCACCTGGTCCGGCCGCTCGAGTTCGTTCTTCCCTGCGCGCACCAGACGCGCCCTGCATGGCAGATCCGCATCGGTCTTTGGCTCTATGACACCCTGGGTGGAGCACGCGTGCTGTCGCCGAGCCGCTCCGTCACACTCGCCGCAGGGGAAAGAAACCCTTTGCGCGGCGAGCTCACGCGCGGCTTCGTGTACTCGGATTGCCAGGTAGATGACGCGCGGCTGGTGGTGGTCAACGCGCGCGACGCTGCGGACCGTGGTGCAGCGGTGCTGACGCACACTCGATGCGTGGGACTGGACTCTTCGGGGCCGACATGGCGCATCCGGCTGGAGAGCGCCGCGGGCGAGCGCGCCGAGGTGAGCGCGCGAGCCGTGGTCAATGCCGCCGGCCCGTGGGTGAGCGCGGTGCTGGACGGCGCAGGGATCGAAGCCGGGCCGAAGGTGCGCTTGGTCAAAGGCTCCCATATCGTCGTGCCGCGGCGCTGGCCGGGGGACGCTGCGTTCCTCTTGCAGAACGACGACGGCCGCGTGGTGTTCGTGCTGCCGTTCGAGGACGCATTCACGCTGATCGGGACCACCGACATCGCGCTGGAGCACATGCCCGGGTCGCCCGAGATCTCGGACGAAGAGGTGGAGTACTTGTGCCGGGCCGTCAACCGCTACCTCTCCTCCAGCGTGCATCCCGGGGACATCGTGTGGAGTTTTGCCGGCGTGCGCTCGCTTTATGACGACGGTGTGAAGCGCGCTTCCGAAGTCACGCGTGACTATCGCCTCACGCTCCATCGTTCGGCCGGCGGCGCGCCGCTGGTGTCGGTCTTCGGGGGCAAGCTGACCACGTTCCGGCGGCTCGCCGAGCGGGTCATGCGCAAGCTCGCTCCTTTCTTCGCGTCGATGGGCCCCGAGTGGACTGCGCAGACGGCGTTGCCTGGGGGAAGCTTTCCGGCCGGAGGTGTCCAGGCACTGCAGTTCGCGTTGCAACCGCGGCATCCCGGCATTCCGGCGGAATGGGTGCGCGGGCTGGTGCGCCGCCATGGAACGCACGCTTCGGACCTGCTGGCCGGCGCGCGCACCCCCGAGGACCTCGGCGAGCATTTCGGCGCCGGGCTTACGGCGCGGGAGGTGGACTACCTCATCCGGCAAGAGTGGGCGAGCCGTGCCGACGACATTCTTTGGCGGCGCAGCAAGCTGGGGCTGCGCCTGGGCTCGGGTGGCCGCCAGGCGCTGGAGCGCTACCTCGCCGCGGCGCGGATCCGGCGCGCCGCGGACCAGATGCAATCCGCGTCGGCGCGGGTGTGACGGTCGGGGCCGTGATGCCGCTAGACCGGCGCTGCGTGAGTGTTTGCGCGAGCGTCTGCATCGCGGATTGGCACCAGGGGAATTTCCTTGCATACTGGTGGACAAAGAACAAGTAGAGCACGGGCGGCGCAAGCGGGCTGACCCGGCGCTTGCCTCCGGCGCAAGCGCGCTGGCGATTCGAACAAGCGGTTGACGGGTTCTAGCCGGTGTTGGGGGCCCGGCATCACGAGGAGGAGACGCCATGGAGCAGACGGGCACCACACGCCGTAAGCTGCTCAAGGGGGCAGCCGCGGCCACAGTCGCCGCGATCACGGCGCCTTATGTGCGGGGCGTGCATGCGGCAGGCAAGCTCTCGCTGGGACTCTGGGACCACTGGGTCCCCGGCGCGACGCAGACGATGAAACAGCTCTGCGAGGAGTGGGCCGCCAAGAACCACGTCGAGCTGAGCCTCGACTTCATCACTTCCCAGGGCGACAAGGACCTGCTCACCGGCAGCGCCGAAGCGCAGGCCGGCGCGGGGCATGACATCCTGCCGCATCGCGCCTGGCAGGTCACCGTCCATCGCGACGTGCTCGAGCCGGTGGACGACGTCATGAAGGAGCTGACCGCGCGCTACGGTCCGCCCAATCCGATGGCGGAGTACCTCGCCAAGCCGGACGGCCACTGGAAGGGCGTGCCGGCCACGCCCGGTACCCAGGTCAAGACCTGCTGCTCCCGGATCGACCTGTACAAGAAGTACGCCGGCGTGGACCTGGTGAAGATCTTCCCGCTGGGCGAGAAGCGCGACCCGGCGCTGATCGCGAGCTGGACCTGGGACCTGTATCTCACCAGCGCGCAGAAGCTCTACAAGGCCGGGTATCCGGTGGGCCTGCCCATGGGGCAGACCAGCGATGCGATCGATTGGGTCGGCGCGTGCTTTCGTGCCTTCGGCACCGTCATGATCGACCAGAAGGACACCATCAAGGTCGACTCCAATGAGACGCGCGCGGCGCTCGAGTATCTGACCAAGCTGATGGCGGTGAGCCCGAAGGAAGTCTATGCCTGGGACGACGCCGGCAACAACCGCTGGCTGATCTCGGGCAAGGGCGCCGGCATCATGAACCCGCCCAGCGCCTGGGCCGTGGCCAAGCGCGACAACATCAAAGTGGCCGAGCAATGCTGGACGCACGACTCGCCGCGCGGACCGGCGGGACGCTTCGCGCCGTACCTGCCCTGGTTCTACGGGCTGTGGAGCTTCTCCAAGAACAAGTCCGCGGGCAAGGATTTCCTGTTGTGGATCTCGGAGAAGGAGCAGGCGCGCCGGATGGTGGCCTCCTCGGACGGATACGATCTGCCCACGTTCAAGACCTTCTACGACTTCGATACCTGGCGGACGGTGTCCCCCCCGCTCGGCACCGTGTACAACTATCCGCCGCGTGACGACGAGCAGGCCAACATCACCGGCTATCCGGCCCGCCCCGACGTGGCGGCGCAGATCTACAACCAGTCGCTGCAGACCGTGATGGTGGGCAAGGTCACGCAGGGCGGCGAGAAGATCGACGCGGTGATCAAGTGGGCGGCCAACGAGCTGGAAGGCTACTTGCGCACTTGAGCGCGACGGGCGAATCGCGAGCCGAGACATCGATGGCGCTGCTCCGGTCACGAACCGAATTCCGCGCACTACGCGGCCGCTGAGCGCGCCACAGGGGAGGAGACTGCCACATGGCAGACATCGCTCAACCGCTGTTCGAACCCTCCACGCGCACGTTGAGCCGGCGCAAGCCCGCGTCCGGCCGGTTGCGGCGGTTCGCCCGGCGCCGCTCCACGATCGCCTTCCTCCTGTGCTTGCCGCTGATCCTCGCGGTGCTGAGCCTGGTCGTATACCCGGCGTGCTACTCGATCTACCTCGCGCTGCTGAACAAGACGCAGACCAAGTTCGTGGGCTTCGGAAACTTCGCGTTCCTGTTCTCGCGCGACACCTTCTGGATGGTGGTGGAACAGTCGGCGATCTTCGCCGTGACGGCGGTGCTGTTCAAGGCGCTCATCGGGCTCGTCACCGCGCACCTGGTCAACAACCTGCCGAGCAAAGGCCAGCGCAAGTGGCGCGGGATGCTGCTCGTCCCGTGGGTGATGCCGCTCGCGCTGTCGTCGCTCGGATGGTGGTGGCTGTTCGATCCGACCCATAGCGCATTCAACTGGCTGATCCAGTGGTTCGGCGGCACGGACGTGCCCTGGCTCAGCGCGCCCGGCTGGGCACGCGCCTCGGTCATCCTGGTGAACGTGTGGTATGGCGCCCCGTTCTTTCTGATCATGTATCTCGCCGCGCTCAAGTCCGTGCCCGAGCAGCTCTACGAAGCGGCGGCGATCGACGGGGCCAACGCGTGGCAGCGCTTCTGGCACATCACGCTGCCGATGATGCGCAACATCATCGCGATCACGGTGCTGTTCTCGCTCATCGTGACCTTCGCGAACTTCGACATCGTGCAGATCCTCACGCAGGGCGGGCCGCGCAATACCACGCACGTGTTCGCGACCTATGCCTTCATGCTCGGCATCCGTTCGGGCGACATCCCGCTGGGCGCGGCCGTGTCCCTGTTCATGTTCCCGGTGCTGGGCGTGGCGGCGTTCTTCATCCTGCGCGGTGTGCGCAAGCGCGGCCGGGAGATCGGATGACCGCGGCCACCATGGACGTGGCGCAGCCGCGGCGCCTGAGCTTGCGCGGCAGCCTCAAGCGCAATCGGCGCTGGGCGCTGATCTTGTCCTACGTCTGCCTGATCCTGTTCGCGATCTTCTTTCTGGCGCCGCCGTACTACATGATCGTGACCTCGCTCAAGAGCAACGTCGAGGTCGCGCACCTGTCGAGCAATCCCTGGTTCATCGCGGACGGAGTGACGCTCAGGCACTACCTCGATCTGCTGACCAAGACGCTGTTCCCGACCTTCTTCAAGAACACCGTGATCGTGACGCTGTGCTCGGTGGCGATCACCATGGTGGTGAGCATCCTGGCCGCGTTCTCGCTCGCGCGCATGCGCTTCTGGGGCTCGGGGGTGTTCGCCACCGGGATCTTCCTCACTTACCTGATCCCCGAGTCGCTGCTGTTCATCCCGATGTTCCAGATCGTGCGCTCGCTCGGGCTGCTCGACTCCTACTGGGGGATGGTGCTGGTCTTCCCGATGCTCACGATCCCGTTCTGCACGTGGATCATGATCGGCTATTTCTCGAGCATCCCCAAGGAGCTGGACGAAGCCGCGCTGATCGACGGCGCCGGGTACATGCAGCTGCTGCTCAAGATCTTCATCCCCGTTGCACTGCCCGGCATCATCGCGGCGACCATCTTCGCCTTCACCGTCTCCTGGTCGGATTTCATCTACCCGATGGCCTTCCTCTACAGCGGGGATCAACAGGTGCTCACGGTGGGGACGGTGACGAGCCTGATCCGCGGCGACGTCTACGAGTGGGGCATGCTGATGGCCGGCGCGCTGATGGCCGCGGCGCCGCCGCTCGTCGTCTATGCGTTTCTCATGGACTACTACATCGCGGGGCTCACCGCGGGCGCGACGAAGGGATAGCGCGGTGGGCGGCGTGAGAATCTGGCGGAACAAGGGAGGGCCGCGCGCTCGCGCGGTGCGAAACCGGAGATGAGCAATGGCTGATGTCGCACTGCGCAAGGTGGTGAAGCGATTCGACGAAGTCGAGGCGGTGCGCGGCATCGATCTCGACATCCCGGACAAGGAGTTCGTGGTGCTGGTAGGCCCCTCGGGCTGCGGCAAGAGCACCACGCTGCGCATGATCGCGGGCCTGGAGGAGGCCTCCGCCGGCGAGATCTACATCGACGGCACGCTGGTCAACGACGTGCCGCCCAAGGACCGCGACATCGCGATGGTGTTCCAGAACTACGCGCTGTACCCGCACATGACGGTGTTCGAGAACATGTCCTTCGGCTTGCGCCTGCGCCACGCGCCGCGCGCCGAGATCCGCCAGCGCGTGGAGGAGGCGGCGCGCATCCTCGGCCTGATGGAGATGCTCGACCGCCGGCCCAAGCAGCTCTCCGGCGGGCAGCGCCAGCGCGTCGCGATGGGGCGTGCCATCGTGCGCCATCCGAAAGTCTTCTTGTTCGACGAACCGCTGTCCAACCTGGACGCCAAGCTGCGCGTGCAGATGCGCATCGAGATCAAGCGCGTTCATCAGCAGGTGCGGACCACCACGGTGTACGTCACGCACGATCAGGTGGAGGCGATGACGCTGGCCGATCGGGTCGTGGTCATGAACTCCGGCAACATCGAGCAGATCGGCCCGCCGCAGGAGCTGTACCACAGCCCGCGCACGCGCTTCGTGGCCGGGTTCATCGGCTCGCCTGCGATGAATTTCCTGCCCTGCCGGTTGGAGCAGAACGGCGCGGGCATGAGCGTACGTTTTACGGAAGCGCTGTCTTTTCCGGTGCCGGAGAGCCGTGCCGCGCACTACCAGCCGCATGTGGGCAAGCAGCTCGTGTTCGGGCTGCGGCCCGAGCACATCACCGACCCGCGCAACCAGGATCGGACCGATCGCCACGAGTTCACGGTGACGGCGGACGTGGTCGAACCCATGGGCATGGAGACGCTGGTGTACTTCCGTGTCAACGGTGACGAGGTGTGCGCCCGCGTGGACCCGAGCACCGCAGCCGAGCCCGGCCGGCCGGTGAAGCTCAGCGCCGACTTGAGCCATCTGCATCTGATCGATCCGGCTAGCGATCTGGTGCTGTAGCCGCGCTGGGTCGCGCGCCAGCGGCTCCGCGGCACTCGAGCGCTGCGTCGGGCGGACCCGATGCGAGCCGCCTCTTGTTTCCGCCCGGGCGCCACGCAAGAACGAGCCTCCAGGTCCATGTCTGAGACCCGCCCCACGCTGGTGTACGACGGCGATTGCGGCATCTGCCGCTATTGGGTGAGCTACTGGCAGGGGCTCACGAACGACCGCGTCATCTACCGTCCGTATCAGGAGGCGGCGGCGGACTTCCCCCAGGTCGCACCCGAAGCGTTCCCGCGTGCTGTCCAGCTCATCGAGCCGGACGGACAGGTTTATTCGGGCGCGGCCGCGACTTACCGTGTGCTTCGCCATGCGCCCGGGCGCGGTGCATGGTGGTGGCTGTACCGCTATCTGCCCGGGTTCTCGGCAGCGAGCGAATCGGCCTACGCGTTCTTCGCGCGGCGGCGCGAGCTGCTCTACGACGTGACCCGTTTCTTATGGGGGCCGGCGCTCGAACCGGAGCGCTACGAGCTCGTGAGCTGGGTGTCCCTGCGCTTGCTCGGCGCGATCTATGTCGCGGCGTTCGCCTCGCTCGGCGTGCAGATCCTGGGCTTGGTGGGCCATGACGGCGTTCTGCCGCTTCGCGACTATCTTCACGCCGCACGCGAAGCGCTGGGCAACGAAGCCATCTGGGCCTTGCCTACCCTATTCTGGCTGAATGCCTCCGACGGCGTGTTGCTCGCCGGCACGATCGTAGGTGCGCTACTCGGCATCCTCGTCACAGTGGGCATCTGGACGCGGCCTGCGTTGATCGCGCTGTTCGCGCTCTACCTCTCTTATGTCTACGCCGGGCAGGAGTTCCTGAGCTTCCAGTGGGATTTGCTGCTGCTCGAGAGCGGATTCCTCGCGATCTTTCTCACCGCCGGCTCGCGCATCGTGGTCTGGCTCTACCGCTGGCTGCTGTTCCGCTATCTGTTCCTGGCTGGAGCGGTGAAGCTGCTCTCCGGCGATCCGACGTGGCGCGACTTGACGGCGCTCGAGTATCACTTCTGGACCCAGCCGCTGCCTTCGCCGCTCGCCTGGGTGGCGGCACGACTGCCCGAGTGGTTGCTGATCGGGGGAACGGCAGCGGCGCTCGTCATCGAGCTCGTTCTGGTATCTCTCGTCTTCGCTCCGCGTCGGCTGCGTGCGGGGTTCGCCTGGTGCGTGCTGCTGTTCCAGGTGCTGATCATCCTGACCGGCAACTACAACTTCTTCAACCTGCTCAGCATGCTGTTGTGCATCTTCCTGTTCGACGATGCGGCGCTGCGCCGCGTGATGCCGGCGCGGCTGGTCGCGTGGGCGCGCTCCCATGCGCCTCGCGTAGGACGCGCGGTAACGGTCGTCGCGGTCGTGCTCGCATTCGTCACCGTGCCGGTCGGGCTGAATCGGATCTGGCACCGCTTCACGCGCACCGATCTGCCTGTGGCCGGCGCGATGTCGCAAGCGCTCGCGCCGCTGCTCCTCGTCAACTCCTATGGGCTGTTCGCCGTGATGACGACCGCTCGTCCCGAGATCGTGATCGAAGGCTCGGACGACGGGCAGCTTTGGCGCGAATACGTGTTCCGCTACAAGCCGGGACCGACGTCGCGCCCGCCCGCGTGGAACATCCCGCATCAGCCTCGCCTCGATTGGCAGATGTGGTTCGCCGCGTTGGGCAGTGCGTCGGAGAACCGCTGGTTCGAAAGCCTGCTGCAACGGCTGCTGGAAGGCAGTCCGCACGTGCTCGCCTTGTTGGGCCCCAACCCGTTTCCGGAGCATCCGCCGAAGTATGTACGGGCGCAGCTCTACGACTATCGGTTCGCCGAGCCGAACACGCGCACTGCAGGACAGTGGTGGGTGCGCCAACCGGAGGGGATCTATTTTCCGCCGGTGAGCCTGGCCGACTTCCGGCCCGCCTCGGGCGCCGAGGGACTGCCGCCGCCGGGAATTCCCGGCGGGCACCGGTAGCACCTCGAGTGGGCGCAGTGCATGCAGGCGTGCCTCGGGAGCATATACTTGGAGTGCGAGGCGGGTTGGCGGCCCCGCCATGTCGCAGGCTGTTCGCGGCGAGAGCCGCAGGGAACGGGACCGTCGAAGGGCGGAGATCTCACGGAGCACGAGGGAAGGCCGCCGGCACGAATTCAGGGAGACAGAGTCATGGCGCTTAGCGTGAAGAAGATCAATCTGTGGCGGGGAGAGCTCGACGACAAGCCGGGAGCGCTCGCGAAAATCTTGGCGCCTCTGGCGACAGCGGGCTCGAACCTGCGGCTGGTGATGGGCTACCGGTTGGGCGGTACCGCGGGCAGAGCGGCGGTCGAGCTGTTCCCCGTCACCAGCAAGAAGGCGACGGCGGCGGCCAGCGGCGCCGGCCTCGCGACCGTATCCACACCGGCGCTCCTCGTGGAAGGAGACGACCGCCCCGGTCTGGGACACACCATCGCCCAGGCGATCGCCGATGCCGGCATCGATCTCGGCTACGTCGTGGCTCAGGTCGCCGGGAAGCGGTACTCCGCGATCCTCGGGTTCTCGGCCGACGCCGATGCCGACAAGGCCGTCGGCCTAATCAAGAAGGCTGCGACGGCAAAGCTGGCGGTGAAGAAGCCGGCCGCGAAGAAAACCGCGAAGAAGCCTGCGCGCAAGAAGTCGGCGGGGAAGAAGTAGCGCGTGATCCGCGCCGATGAGGAGCGGCGCGGGCGCACTCGGGGACGGGGACCCGCGTTCGGGACTGCCGCCCGCGCGCTCCACGGGAGCCCCCGCGGTCACCTCCCCGCTGTCAGCCCACAGCTTCGTGAGGGCTCCTGCGCAGTCTAGGAGTGCGTCAAATCTGCTCGCTCACGCTGGCTCCGCGAGCAGCACCTGTCAATGGTGCCGTGTAGATCACCCGGGCTCTGGAAGGTCGCCGACTTCGAATATTCGGCCGAACAGGCCCAACGACCATCCAACCGTATAGAGCACGTAGCTTGCCCAAGCTTAGTCTTGCAGACGTTTGTCAGCGTTCTCCCTCAACGTATCCGATTTGGCGATGGCCCTCTCGGATAGCTCCAGAATGGCGGAGTTAAGATCCTCACTTTCCGGTCCAAGCGTGCTCATGGCATCGAACTCCTGATCGTCGCTCATCTTCTTTTGGTTGATCTTTCCAATGACCTGCAGATGGAAGTCATGATGCTTGGCCCATCGCTTCCGAATCTCCGAGACTTCCGCTCGCAAATCAGTTTCACTGCTCGGCAATCGTGCAATAAACCGTTGCAGATTGTCCAGGTTGGTTCTCTCTTGCTCGATGATGTCTGCATTCTCGGTGATGTCGTGGATCACACCGGAGTTGTCGTATTTCCGAAGGAACTCCTTCGCTGCAGGTGTAGAGTGCCAGATTAGCTGAACGCGCTGACCAATGCCGTTCAGCAGGCCAACGGTCACTTCATGTTGTGCCCGGATCTCGAAAACGTCCTCGGCAGATTGAAGGCTGTCGACGAGGTCTTTGACTTGCTCGCGCACCGCGTCCTTGACGACAAATGTTAGGAAGACGATCAAGGCGCCGGTGACAGCCGCAACGCGGCGATGGACTTTCGCAAAGTTCACTACCCTCCGCGCCATGGAAGCCGGCCGCTGGCCTTGCTTCATCTGACGCTCACTCTTTTCCTGCGTCTTCGGGTTCGGCTGTCTGTCTGGGGTCCATTTGGTTTGGCAAGCCAGCTGCATCAGGTCGACAAGTTCTCGATAAGGGCTCGTCCAGGGGGCAGGGATGGCCCCGGGTTCGAAAACTCCATCACGCCATCCCTCAGCCTGCCGAAGCGCAGCAGCAGGATATCGCGCACATAGTTCTGATGGAGTTTCCACGGCGCTCTGGAGCCTTGCTTGGGGAGCAGGTGCAGCGAGCGCTGGAAATAGCCGGAAGAGAAATCGACCCAGGGCTGCTCGGTGAGGGTGGGGTCGGCGTTGCGCGGCGTGCACTGGCGCAGCCCTCGCCTTCGCATGTAGTTGAGCAGCCTGCAGACATACTCGCAGGTGAGGTCGCATTTCAGCGTCCACGACGCGTTCGTGTAGCCGAACGTCGATGCCAGGTTGGGCACGCCGCTGAACATCATTCCCTTGTAGGTGAGCGTCTTCGCGAGGTCGACGCGTTCCCCGTTGACCGTGAGCTGCACACCGCTCAACACACGCAGGTTCAACCCGGTCGCGGTGACGATCAGGTCGGCCTCGAGCTCGGCGCCCGACTTGAGCTTCAGACCTTTTTCCGTGAAGGTTTCGATCTGGTCTGTCACCACCGAGGCGCGCCCGGAGCGGATCGCGCGGAAGAGATCGCCGTCCGGCACCAGGCATAGGCGTTGGTCCCAGGGGTTGTAGCGCGGCGTGAAATGCTTGTAGACGTCGTAGCCGGGCCCCAGGGCCAGGCGCACGCCCCCCAATAGCAACCGCTTCGCCCGGGCCGGGTTGCGCCGGCACAGGTCGAAGAAATACATGCCGAGCAGCACGCGCTTCCAGCGCATAGCCTGGTGGACGAGCATCGACGGCAGGTAGCGGCGCAGCCGGTTCGCCATCGCGTCCTCCGCGGGCCGCGCGACAACGTAACTCGGCGAGCGCTGCAGCATG